>ERZ827043.519-NODE-519-length-48605-cov-54.173615_pt1 | contig 48605 bp, 39 predicted proteins | sample MGYA00519923_ERZ827043 | MGnify/ENA primary metagenome ERZ827043 (study PRJEB31778, sample SAMEA3449251) | human gut metagenome | biome: human gut; feature: human-associated habitat; material: faeces | place: United Kingdom | collected 2010/2012 ... | reverse complement strand
ATACGCGCCCTTGGGCCATTCCACTGCTTTTCACCCCTGTACTTCATCTGAGCAGTATATCTCCCCAATATTTATTGGGTGAGCCTTTCATATAACTATGAGATGTTCGGATGTAGTCAGATACACTTCTTGAAAGAGGTAGGAAGGGCTGAATCCGTACGATGACAGTTCCAAAAGGGGCTGGCATCTTTTATAGAAAGTCGTGTTGTTTCTTGTCGGTTTCTAGTTGATCGTAGAGCTTTTATGTTAGGGAGGACAGACCCCTATAAAAAACCAAATCCCTACCATACATCACGCATGGTGGGGATTTGTAACCTAAAACTAATCTTAAAACCTAAAAACTAAAAACCTATATGAAACAATCTACTAACCTTAAACCTAATGTCTTTTGTATTAGCCTTTCACCTTAATGGGTGGGGCTTTCTTTGTTTTTGCGCTGCAAAGGTAGCGCCTTTTTGCGTCTCCCACAAGTGTTTTAGGATAATATTAGAATTTTTGGAGCTTTTGTTGATTTAAATCAATGTTTTGTGCTCGCAAACAGCTTTATTTTATCCATTTTAACCGAAGACTGTTCAAGACGACACTGACGCTCGACAGTGCCATGAGGGCGGAGGCTGCCATCGGGGTGATCTGCCAGCTGATGCCGAAAGCGTAGAGTAGTCCGGCGGCCAGGGGAATGCAGACGAGGTTGTAGATGAAAGCCCAGAACAGGTTCTCGGCGATCATGCGAACGGTCTTCCGGCTGAGGCTGACGGCCTCGGGGAGTGCCTGCAGGTCATCGCCCATGAGGGTCACCTGTGCCACGTCCATGGCCACGTCGGTGCCTTTGCCGATGGCGATGCTCACATCGGCCAGGGCGAGGGCCTGGGTGTCGTTGATGCCGTCGCCCATCATGGCTACGGTCTTGCCCTCCTGTTGCAGCCGGCGCACGAGGTCCTCCTTGTCCTGCGGTTTCACCTGGCTCTGCCAGTGGCGCACACCGGCTTTGTGTGCCCAGTAGGCCACGGCGTCTTCCCTGTCGCCGCTCATGAGCCAGATCTCCACTCCTTGCTTCTGCAGCTGCTCCATGGCCTCACGGGCATGGGGCTTCAGCGTCTCCCTCGCCTCTGGCGGCAGGTCATCGCTCTTCGTGAAGTCGATGTTCTGGTTGGGAAGGGTGAGTGTGCCGGTCTTGTCGGTCACGAGGGCATCGACCTTTCTGAGGGTCTCCAGCGCCGTGGCATCCTTGATGAGCACGTTCTTGCGGGCTGCCTTGCCGATTCCCACCATCAGGGCGGTAGGGGTGGCGAGTCCCATGGCGCACGGACAGGCGATGACGAGCACGCCGACAGCGGAGAGGATGGCATGGGGGAGGGCGGCCGTCCCGCCGATAGCCCACCATAGTATAAAGGTGAGGAGGGCGATCCCTGCCACCACGGGCACGAAGATGAGCGAGGCTTTGTCGACGATGCGTTGTACGGGAGCCTTGGAGCCCTGGGCCTCCTGCACCATCTTGATGATGTGGGCCAGTGCCGTGTCCTCGCCGATCTGGCGGGCACGCATGCGGAATTTGCCTTGGCTGGGAATGGTGCCGGCCAGCACCTTCGAGCCGGCGGTCTTCTTGGCCGGCGATGGCTCACCGGTGATCATGCTTTCGTCGACGTAGGCGGCGTCGGGCGTCATGAAGCTCTCGGCCCAGGTCACCTCGCCGTCGACGGGCACCTTTTCGCCGGGACGCACCTCGAGCAGGTCGCCGGCCTCGATGGTGGAGATGGGCACTTCTTCTATCTTGTCGCCGTCGACGATGTGTGCTGTCTTCGGTGCCATGCCCATGAGCTCGCGGATGGAGGAGGCGGTGCCGTCCTTGGCTTTCTCCTCCAGCAGGCGGCCGGTGAGCACGAAGGTGATGATCATGGTTGCCGCATCGAAGTAGGTATGCCAGTCTATGCCGCGCGGGGTCCAGACACTGTCTCCGAAGAGCACGTTGAAGGTGCTGAAGAGGAAGGCGATGGCGGTGGAGAGCGTGACGAGCGTGTCCATGTTGGCCGAGTGGTGCATGAGCTGCTTGAAGGCCGAGCGGTAGAAGGAGCGGCCGCAGACGATGATGTTGGCCAGGGCGAGGATGAGCGATACCCAGTTGTTGAGGAGACTGTCACCCATGGTCGTGCCGCCGGAGCTGCCGGCCAGCAGGCTGTCGAGGGAGAGCCATCCCATGGAGAGGCTCATCACAATGAGGGCGAAGAGCCAGCTGAGGAGGGTGCGCCGCTGGAGGAGCCGGTAGGCCTTCCGTTCTATCTCTTCGGCATTGCGGTCGCTCTCTGTCACGAGGTCGTAGCCGATGTCATTGATGGCTTTCTTCATCTGCTCGAGGGTGATGCGCTGGGGATCGTAGTCCACGAGTGCGGAACGGCTGGCCAGCGACACGCTGGCCTCGTTGATTCCTTCCAGCGACTGGAGCTTCCGCTCCACATTGGCCGAGCAGCTGGCGCAGGCCATGCCTATGACGGGGATTGTTCGTTTCACGATGAAATGGTTGTTTGAGTGAAAAAGAGAAGGGCATATCGGGAGGGCTCTTGCCGTCCTGATATGCCCTTGTGATGATTAGTCGAGCACGAGCTCGAATCTGCCGAGTGCGTCGACGGCTGCCTTCAGGTCGGCAGGATGGGTCTGTGTCTCGTCCCACTCCACATTGGCGCAGGCGTTCTCGAGGCTCACCTCGGCGCTGGCCACACCGTTGACGCCACGCAGGGCCTCTTCCACTTTGGCCTTGCAGTTGTTGCACTTCATGCCGTTTACTTTGAATACTTTCTTTTCCATAGTTCTTTAATTTTTATGTTCCGCAGGCGTCGGATGTCAGGGAGGAGTGTTGTCGCCCGTCTGTCTTCTGCTTCCGCGGATAGGTGAATACGAGTGTCTCTTTCAGACCGCTGTCCGGGGAGGGATGTCGCCCGGCGATAGGTGTCGGGTCTGATTTCTTTTGCAAAGGTACGGATTCTTTCTTTTCTTTATTTACAATATTATGGAAAAGAGTTATAGTCTTCTGCCGGCCGAGGAGGATAATTCGATACCGGCGGATATGAAGGCGGGCAGGTGGGGAGTGCCGGTGTCTTCTGTCGGGCCGTTAGCCCGGTGTGGGACTTTTCTTGTCTGTATAATAAAATAAGGTGTACTCGGACACAGCGTCCGGATACACCTTATTATATATAGGGTCACGTCATTATCTCGTTTTACCAGATATGTGCGCGTTTGTTCTTCGGCAGGTACAGCTTGTCGCCCTTCTTCACGTTGAAGGCTTTATACCAGGCGTCGATCTGTGGCAGGGCGCCGTTCACACGTGCCATGTTGGGAGAGTGGGGGTCATTGGTGATGATCATGCGGATATACTCCGGTGCCATGTTGGATGCCCACACACGTGCCCAGGCGAGGAAGAAGCGCTGCTCGGGGGTGAAGCCGTCCTTCTTGGGCAGCGGGTTCTCTTTCAGCGAGTTCTCCAGTGCACGGAAGGCGATGTTCAGACCGCCATTGTCGCCGATGTTCTCGCCAAGGGTCAGTTGGCCGTTGATCTTCTCGCCGGGCAGTACTTCGAAGTTGGAGAAGTAGTCTACCAGCACCTTCGTGCGCTCCTGGAAGTTCTTCTTGTCACTGGCGGTCCACCAGTCGTGCTGGTTGCCGGTCTTGTCAAACTGTGAGCCCTGGTCGTCGAAGCCGTGGCTCATCTCGTGGCCGATCACACCACCGATGGCACCATAGTTGACGGCATCATCAGCTGTTGGATCGAAGAAAGGCGGCTGCAGGATGGCGGCGGGGAAGCAAATCTCGTTGGTCGTCGGGTTATAGTAGGCGTTGACGGTCTGTGGAGTCATGCCCCATTCGCTCTTGTCCACTGGTTTGTTCACGCGGCGGGCGATGTAGTCGTCAGAAGCCCAACGGCTAATCTTCTGCAGGTTCTCATACAGGCTCAGTGAGTCGTCCACCTGCAGGCCGGTATAGTCCTTCCACTTGTCAGGATAGCCGATCTTGATGATGAAGTTGGCCAGCTTGTCCTTGGCCTGTGCCTTGGTGGCCTCGCCCATCCAGGTGGCCTCGTCGATGCGCTGTGCCAGCGCCTTCTGCAGGTTGTGCACCAGTTCGAGCATGCGCTTCTTGCTCGACTCAGGGAAATACTTCTCTACATATTCCTTACCGATGGCCTCACCGAGGGTGCTGCTCACAAGACTTACGGCACGCTTCCAGCGGGGACGGTCCTGTTTCTGGCCTGTCAGGCTGCTCGAGAACTCGAAAGCCACCTTGCGGAAGTCGTCGCTCAGTTGGCTTGAGGCACCGGCGATGACCTTTGCCTCGGCATAGGCCTTCAGATCCTCGAGAGGGGTATCGGCTAGGATCTTCTCCACCTCGTGGATCGGCTCGGGCTGGTCGACGCTCACCTCTGTGAAAGCGGGGAAGCCGCCGAGGAGGAACACGTTGCCCCAGTCGATGCCGGGGAACTGGGCCACAAGCTCGTTGTAGGACATCTTGTGATAGTTGGAGTCGATATCGCGCAGCTTCACCTGGCTGTAGCTGGCCTTGGCGATGCGGGTCTCGATGGCGATCACCTTCTCCATCTTGGCCTTGGCGGTGGCCGCGTCATTGCCGGTCATCTCAAAGAGGCGCTGCAGATAGGTCTTATAGGCGTCCAGCACCTTCTTCTTGTCGGCATCATCGCTCACGTAGTAGTCGCGTGATCCCAGACCGAGACCGCCCTGGCCGATGGAGACGAGGTTCCAGCCGGCATTGCGCAGGTCGGCGCCGACACCGATGCCGAACATCATCGTGTTCTCGCCGTTGCGGTCGAGCTCGGCGGTGACGAGCTGGTATTCCTTGCGGTCCTTGATGGCCTCGATACGGTCGAGGGTCGGCTTGATGGGGCTCCAGCCCTCACGGTTCAGGCGTACGCTGTCCATCATCAGCTTATAGAGTGACCCGATCTTCTGACCGAGCGATCCTTTCTCCTGGGGAGTGGTGGCATACTGCAGGATCATCTCCTGGATGCGCTTCTGGTTCTGCTCATAGAGATCGGTGAAGGCACCGTTGTCAGAGTGCTCTGCATCGAGGGGATGGCTCTTCAGCCAGCCGCCGGCGGCATACTGATAGAAATCGTCTCCGGGCTTCACGGACAGGTCGAAATTCGCCATGTCGATACCCGAGCTGAGCTCCTGGCCTTGGGTGGTCTGCTGGGCATAGGCACCGCAGGCGACCATCGCCAGTGCTACAAAAAGTACTTTTTTCTTCATAATTTTAGAAAAATAAATTCATATTGCCTGCGAAATTACAAATTTTCTGCCATACAGCCTACATTTGTCCTCGGTTTATTTAAAAAGTGTCGGTTAGTAAGGCGATTAAAGGGATGATGATGGGAGTAGGCTACCCTCATATATGGCTGACACCTTATTATATATACCATCCACAGCAGCTTTCATATTTTGAAAGATAAATACGCGGTGGGATATTATGGATTCTTCTTGTCTTGAAGGAATGGAGGGACCGGAGTATGGCCTTCTTGTCGCATCATGGTCACAATGTCTTGGAATGGAGTAGCAAATCATGCTGGGGAACTCTTTTTGTTAAATCTTTGATGTATTTTTCTTGTTCTCCCTATTTTCTTCTATCTTTGCATTCACATAAGGTACGGAATGCTTTGCTTATCGTGGCGGACGGCCTTTAAGGGGCTGATGGGTTTGATCCATCTTTCTGGTGTTTGCCGGAAGAGGAATAACCGGTCTCTCTAATGGGATGACATGGCCGTGAAACTGTCTCTCTGTGTAGATATGCTTACCGGACCGGCTAGGTAATAGATTGAAGATTTTTATGCCGCAACTGATATTATTGCTTACTTTCTTGGTGAGTGCCGTCCTGACGGCGCTTGTCATACCGAAAATCATCCTGATCTCCTATAGGAAGAAGCTTTTTGACTATTTTGACGAGCGAAAGGTGCACAAGGGTATTGTGCCTCGTTTGGGAGGCGTGGCCTTTACGCCGGTCATTACGATCACGCTGGCCTTGGTGTTGGGCTTGCTCACATGGGTCAAGCCTGTCGGTTTCAATGTCTCCTTTTCCGTGTATGGCGTACATATGGCGCTTGGGCTTTCGGCCTTGTTGGTCCTCTATATGGAAGGTATTGCCGATGATCTGATAGGGGTGGGCTATAAGGCTAAGTTTCTTGTTCAGATAATTTGTGCTGCCATGATTACGTGTACCGGGATCTGGCTCAACGATCTGCATGGGCTGTTGGGTGTCCATGAGCTCTCTCCTTGGGTGGGCATACCGCTTACGGTGATGTTGATAGTGTTCATCATTGATGCCATTAACCTGATTGATGGCATTGACGGACTGGCATCCGGCTTGTCGATGATAGCCCTGTTCTTTCTAGGTTGTCTTTTTGGATACTGCGGTGAGTGGGCGTATGCGGTGTTTGCATTTGCCGCACTGGGTACGCTGGCTTCCTTTTTCGTCTACAATGTGTTTGGCAGTGTAGAGGCTGGACATAAGATCTTCATGGGTGACAGTGGCAGCCAGACCATTGGCTTGGTCCTCGGATTGTTGGCGGTTCGTTTCTGTATGCATGACAATATTGGCATCGATGATATGCCGTACAACCCGCTCTTGGTAGCGTCTTCCTTACTTATGGTACCTTGTTTTGATGTCATCCGAGTAATGATTGGTCGCATCCAGCATCACCGTAACCCTTTCATGCCCGACAAGACCCATATCCATCATAAGTTCTTGGCTTTGGGGATGAGTCATCGAAAGGCCATGGTCAGCATACTTCTTGTCTCCTTGTTCTTCATCATTTTCAATCTGAGCTTGGTGCGGGTCGTCAATGTCAATGTGATTGTCGTGCTCGATGTGGCATTATGGTCGCTGATGCACGTATGGCTTTCCTATGTCATTCGTAAACGTAAGGGTCACGGCAATGAGCGATTGTTGGATGATCGTGATGATGATGAGGCACGACAGGATGAAGGTAGCCTGTTCGCTTGACGAGGTTACGTCAAGAACAATGTGATGGGCAGATGCCGGCAAGAGGGGAAAATATGTCCTGCTGTTGGGCGTATGGGAGATATGTGACAAGACATAACAGATACCACCCCACGGCCATTCGCATCCCTATGCGCTAATGGTGTGTCCCTGCATCGTCATCGCGCTAGCCATGCGTGTCATAAGGTGGCTGGTCGCATAAATGGCTTGTCTGACTATTTCTCGGCTCAGACCTTTCCTCCGGCCGTCAGGCCTTCCTCATCAGTTCCTTATGGCCGGAGAAGTGATAAGCATCATTTATATCTCATCCATTTGATCATCTCACTGAGCGATGGCTTCTTGCCATACATCAGTATGCCTACTCGATAGATCTTGCCAGCCATCCATATCAGGGCGAAGGCGGAGACGTAGAGCACGACGAGTGACAGCACGGTTTGCCATGCGGGAGCACCGAGCGGCAGTCGCACCATCGATACGGTGGGAGAGGTGAAGGGTATGAACGAGCACCATACGGCCAGGGGACCGTCAGGGTTGTTGGCACTGTAGATGGCGGCATAGAGAGCGAAGACCATGACGATGACGATGGGGGTCATGAACTGCTGTGAGTCTTCCGACTGGTTCACCGAGGCACCGATGGCTGCGAAGATGGCTGCGTAGAGGAGGTAGCCGCCGACGAAGTTGAGTACGAACATCAGGCCGAGCATGGGGAGGTTGAGGCCGGATAGGGTCACTAGGAGGCTGGAGAGATCGCTCGGATCAGTAGTGGGTGTTGTTGTCATGCCGGCAGCTATCATCTCAGGATCGGATATGCCGACGGCAATGCCGGACACGCTCAGAATCACGGCGATCAGGATGCCCCAGATGGCGAGCTGTACGATGCCGACAAGGCCGATGCCGATGATCTTGCCTATCATGAGCTGGAAGGGGCGCACCGACGACACCATCAGCTCGACGATGCGGTTGGTCTTCTCCTCCATGACGCTCTGCATCACCATGCCGCCGTAGGACATCACGAACATATAGATCAGGAATGTGAGCACCATGCCGGCGGCGATCGCCAGGTCGGCGCTCGAGGCTTGCTCGGTGCCGTCATCGCTCCATTTGACGGTCCTGATGTCGTAGCTCTTGTCGAAGTCGGCCATGATCTTGGTGAGCTGCGGGATGTTGTATTTCACGAGCTTGTCGTGGCGTATCTGTTCGTCAAGGGTGTTGCTGACGAGGCGCGAGAGGCCCTTGGGCACCTCCTTGCGCGAATAGATCGTGGCGGCCTCGGGATGTTCGAGCAGGTCGCCCTTGATCTCTACCACGGCGGTGAAGGCGGTGGTGTCCGACTTGAACTCTTTCCGCATGGCCGGCACGGGGACGAAGCGGTACGACTCGTCGCTTTTGAACAGCCGGGCATATTTGCCCGTATGGTCTATCACGGCCACCTGTTTCTGCTCACCGCTCTGGATGGTCGACAGCAGCAGGGGGACGAAGATCAGACCGGCAAAGACGAAGGGCATGAGCAGGGTGAGCAGGATAAAGGATTTCTTGCTCACGCGGTTGACAAACTCACGCTGTATGATGATAAGGGTTTTGTTCATGATCGGTTCTGGTTTTTGTTGTTCATGGTGGTTCCTTCGGCTGTGGCGTCGCCGCCGACGGTCTTGATGAAGATCTCGTTCATCGATGGCAGACACTCGGCAAATGAGGTGATCTCGTTATGGGCGGCCACCTCACTGAGTAGCTGGGCATTGCTGATGCCGCCCTGCTTGCGCACGGTGTAGAGAGTCTCGCCGCCTTTGTGCTCCGACGAGAGAATCTCCATCGCGTCGGTGGGCACGAGCTGCTGGCCGGCAGCCAGTCCGAGGCGATAGGTGTCGGTCTTGAAGCGGGCGCGCACCTCGTTGACGTTGCCCTGCAGCACCACCTCCGAGTGGTTGATCAGGGCGATGTTATCGCAGATCTCCTCCACCGATGCCATGTTGTGAGTGGAGAAGATGATGGTGTGGCCTTCGTTCTTCAGCTCCAGGATCTCCTGCTTCAGCAGCTCGGCGTTCAGCGGGTCGAAGCCGGAGAAAGGCTCGTCGAAGATCAGCAGCTGCGGGCGGTGCAGCACGGTGATCACAAACTGCACCTTCTGTTGCATGCCTTTCGACAGTTCTTCGAGCTTCTTGTTCCACCACGGCATGATGCCGAACTTCTCGAACCATTGTTTCAGCCTTTTCTCGGCCTCCTTCTTGTCGAGTCCTTTCAGCTGTGCCAGGTAGATGGCCTGCTCGCCCACGCGCATCTTCTTGTACAGTCCGCGCTCCTCGGGCAGGTAGCCGATGTTGCCGATGTCGTCAGCTGACAGCGGATGGCCGTCGAAGGTGACGCTGCCCGAGTCGGGTAGGGTTATGTGATTGATGATTCTGATCAGGGTCGTCTTTCCGGCACCGTTCGGACCGAGTAGTCCGAACACCTTGCCTTTCGGCACGCGGATGCTCACGCCGTTGAGGGCGGTGTGGTTGGCATAGCGCTTTACGACATCGTGTGTCTCGAGGAAGATATTTTCCATATGGTTTTAAGGATATGTTGTGAAGCTACAAATTTAAGGCTTATTTGGGGTAATTCAAAATTTATTTGAAGAAAATGGTGCGTGGAGGTCGTGAAAAGGAAGTTAAGAAGGCTTGGAGGTTTATGGATAGAGGAGTGGGAAGCCGTTCTGATGCTTTGTGGCAGCTTGCTTTATATGGTCATTCGCAGACCAGGCCCCTTGCTTCCGTTGTCTTGTCTCATCTGCCGTCTCCAGTTTGGTGATGCGTTCCCGGTATTCACAGGCCACGGCGTGGTACTTAGTTGAATGGGCGAGGTAGACACGGTTTATAAGATCCCTGTCGCACTAAGTCAAAGGCGACAGGGATCAATGTGTCCTCGGGTGGAAGGAAATTTATTTCCTCAAGAATTCCCTGATTCTTTCTTCGGGAATGCCGAAGTTGAAATTATCTGTGGTTCCTAGTTTCGCAAAGTTGACGGCTACTAGGTTGCCATATTCGTCAATGACAGGACTGCCGCTTGAGCCTTGCAGGGTCGGAATACTGTAGAGCAAGCGTTGACCGTCAGGTAGCTGTGTTACTTTTCCACTGGTCATCTGTACCTTGATGCCTTGTTTCGTATTGGCAAGGATTAGACCTGCGTTATAGCCGATCATATATAGTTGTTGATCGATTTTCAGCTTGTCATCTTCCTCATTGGCAAATAGTCCTGCTACTTTCTCTATGAATGATCCACTATCATTGTCTCCTTTAAGTTTAAAGACGTGAGAATCTTCAGGAGTCTTCTTGTTTTTCAGCTGAATGAGTGCGAGGTCTATGTCTTCCTTGTCCGATGTACGCACCACTACGCAGGGATTCTTTACGATGAAGTCATTTTCTGAGGTGATGTAGGTGTTGTTGTAGGCAATGCCCAGTTCGGATATGATCCTGATTCTTATTCCTTCAGGATCAATATTGGCGTTAAGTCCATCTTTCGATTTCTCCAAGGCGGCATATTGCTGGCCAAGCCGTTCCTGTTGTTCGTTTATTTCCACAAGCCGTGCTTCATCTGTATGTATGAAGCCATCGTAGTCATAATAGGTACACTGGCTCTTCTGATTCTCCAGTAGATCATATTGTTGTGATAGTTCGGCCATTTTTTCAGAGTAGAGCAGCTCAAGTGTCTTTATGAGTCTAATCAGACTTCTTCTGGCAGTGACGGCGTCAATATTGGGCTGGGCAACATGCCGGTTCGTCATTAGGGTGCCTTCCTTGTCTATGAAGAAGGCGGTGCCGGTGATGATGTTACGATTCTTCTTTGCCTCCTCGGCCTCAGGTGTCAATCCTGTAAGGTCTCCGTTCGCATCGAGTCCCTTGAAGTAAAGGGATTCTCCATTGGGTAGTTGTATCTCGTAGTAGAATTCATTGAGGACTACTACCACTCCTGATGCTGTCTCATTAAACAGTTCTTCGGCGGATTTCTTATTGTGGCATCCTGCAAGCAAAAGTAGGATAAGGGTGAGAGTTAATAGTTTCTTCATGTTTCGATATTTTGGTTTCTATGACGCACTTTCAACGATATGCGCTGAAAGTGTTACCGAGTGTTGGGAACAAAGTTAACGAATTTATTACTATTTTGGAAATTGTCATTAATAAAATGTTCTATCTCTAAATTAAAAATCTTTGTGTCATCATGCTTTTAAGCGGGATGGTCATCCTTCCTGCGACATGCCGGGTCTCCTTTCTTTATATGAACAAGATGATGCATGGATATAGAGGGTGGCAGAAGTTGTCAGAAAGGAAGATGCTTCACCTTTTATATATAACGTGAGTTCGACGAATTATAAGTCCTTGTAAATTTGGTGATTAGCGAAAATTGTTGTAACTTTATAGTGCTGATTTACAAAGAATTACAAACAATAATCGCTATGATCACCGAGAGCAAAGTTATAGAATTATTTTGTATGGCAGATGATTTCTGCAAGTTTTTTGATGCAATGATGTCAAAATATACGCTAAAACCTGTCATGAAACGCTCATATCACCGTGACTCAACTATGTCAAAGGCTGAAATCATGCTTATCATGATACTTTTTCACGACTCAGGTTACCGATGTCTGAAGCATTTCTATATCGAAAAGGTCTGTAAACATATGCGCCATCTCTTTCCCAAAGTCGTCTCCTATAACCGATTTGTAGAACTGGAAAAAGAAGTGGCCATCCCGTTGGCCCTGTTCATCAAGAAGGTGCTTTTAGGTAAATGCACAGGTATCAGCTTCGTTGGCTCCACTCCTTTACGGGTATGCAGGAATCAGAGAATCCATATCCATAAGACGTTCAAGGGAATAGCACAGAGAGGTAAATGTTCCATGGGCTGGTTCTTCGGATTCAAGTTACATCTCATATGCAACGAATGCGGAGAACTCCTGAATTTTATGATTACCCCAGGTGATGTGGATGACCGTAAACCCCTTGAATACAAGGCCTTTGTGGAATTCATCTATGGAAAGCTTGTCGGTGATAAAGGATATATCGGCAAGAATCTTTTTAAGAGATTGTTCGTGGACGGCATACAACTTATAACCAAGTTGAAAAGAAACATGAAAGGAGCATTGATGTCACTCTCAGACAAACTACTACTCAGGAAACGGGCCATTATCGAAACCGTCAACGGCGAACTCAAAAATATAGCACAGGTGGAACATTCAAGACACAGGAGCTTTGATAATTTTATCGTCAACCTATTGGGTGCAATTGCTGCATACTGTTGCTTTCCGAAAAAGCCGTGTATCAATGTTACGAGAACTCTTGACACACAACTCGCTTTGTTTTGAATTCATCGAACTCACGTTATATAAGGCAAGGAATTTCAAGGTCGTCGTGGCTTCATGATGCACGGGACATATGGCTGTTGTGCTGGGATGGTGAGGGCTGATATTCAGGATGGCAAGGAAATCGGTAGGCCGTTCTATTTTTCTGGAGGGCGGTGTTTCCCGTGGCAGTGTCAGGGAAGGGGCGTATGAATCTTGTCGGAAACTGAACGTAGTGAATGTCAATGCCTAAAGTCACGGTTCATTTCCCCTAATATACTTCTTCGGGAGGCTTGTAAAGGCTTGATAACCACAAAATGTGGTTATAATATGTAAAAATGCGTAGGTCCCGGAAATTCAGAACACTAAAAACGAATTTTGAAAATTGATGGGAGAAAAGTTTTTTCTATATTTGCATCCATATATTTTAATGAATGTAACCGTTATGAAGAATGTTAACCGTTTTATTCTTTCTGCCGTCGTTTGGATGACGGCGGTACAGATGTTTGCCGCAGATAGGGAGGTTGCCATTTCCTTTGGCAATATGGATCGGTGGACGATACGCAAGGTACATGAGTCTGCCGTCATTGGAGGGCAGACGAAGACGCTTTATGAGATAGGTCCCAATCGCACGCTAGTGGGTAATAATGCTTACACCAACGGCGGAGGCTCGCCCTGGGGCACGTCGAATGTGATGGCCAAGGTGATGGGAGTGGTAAAGACCAACAACTCGGTCTATCGCGACAGGCACGGTAGTGGTTATTGTGCTAAGTTGACGACACACATTGAGAATGTGAAGGTATTGGGACTGATGAACATGCACGTGTTGGCTGCCGGATCAATTTTCCTCGGCGATATGAGGGAACCCATCACGGGCACTAAGGATGGTCCCAAGGCCATGAACAATGGCATTGCCTTCACGGGGAGGCCTAAGGCCCTGCGCTACGACTACAAGGTGAGTGTGGCCGGAACGCCCAACCGTATCAAGCAGAACGGATTTAGTAAGGGTTCTACGGTGGCGGGAAAGGATTATGCCATTACCGTTTTCTATCTGCAGAAGCGCTACGAGGATGCCAAGGGCAACATCACGGCGAAGCGCGTCGGCACGATGGTCGTCAAGTATGGCAAGAGCACCGGCGGATGGGTGGACAATGCCACTTATGAGATTCTATACGGCGACATCCGCAATACACCCGGCTATGACGCCGCGACCATGGGATTGCGCTCTTCGGACTATGCACGCAACAGTAAGGGGAAGAGTGTGCCCATCGTGGAAACGGGATGGGCTGGCAAGGATGAGACGCCCACCCATATGATCCTGCAGTTCTCGTCAAGTCACGGAGGTGCCTACATTGGCTCACCCGGCAACACGCTGTGGATCGACAATGTGCGACTGGTTTATTGACGTTTAAAAAAGAAGACTACCGATGAGAATGATGCTACTTACAATGCTGCTCACCTTGGGTCTCTCCGGAGCAAGGGCGCAACAGATGGTCAACGACTCCCTAGCCGTTGCCGGCTCTCTTCGCGATGGTTGTCGGGAGCGCGTCGACACGGTGAAAGGGAAGAGGAGGGGACTTGTCAATCGCATCATTGACTATTTTGCCGATTCCAATAAGGAGAAACCGGATAAGAAGTTCGATTTCAGTATCATAGGTGGTCCTCACTATAGCACGGATACGAAGCTGGGACTGGGTATTGTCGCCACAGGACTTTATCGCACCGATCATGCTGACTCGCTGCTGCCTCGGTCCAACGTGGCATTGTATGGTGATGTCACGACGGCTAGCTATTATAAGGTAGGTATCCGTGGCAACCACATCTTTCCGCACGACCGTTGCCGTATGGTCTACGACGTGTCGTTCGACTCGTTCAGGAGCGACTTTTGGGGCATCGGCTTCGAGATGGGCGACAATGATGCCAACAGGTCAAGAATGGATCGTTGCCAGGTCAATGCTGAGGTCAACCTGCTGTGGAGGGTCGCTCCTCGGCTCTATGTCGGACCGGCCCTCGTCTACGACTTTGCCTATGCTGGTAATGTCGAGCGGCCTGAGTTGCTCAACGGCATGGACCGACGCACTTGGAACATTGGTGCGGGCTTGTCACTCGTTTACGACTCGCGTGATGTGATCACCAATCCTCACAAGGGAGTCTATGTCAATCTCTCGCAGTATTTCCGGCCCGCGTTCCTTGGCAATGACTATGCGTTCACCACTACCGACCTGCACGCTAGTGCCTACACGCGCGTGTGGAAAGGTGCCGTCCTCGCGGGGGACGTGACGGGCACGCTCAACTTCGGCAATCCGTCCTGGGGTATGATGGCCTTGCTCGGCAGTTCCTATTCCATGCGTGGATATTACGAGGGACGATACCGCGACAAGCACAAGATCGAGGCGCAGGTGGAGCTGCGGCAACATCTTTGGGGACGCAATAGTGTGGTGGCATGGGCTGGAGTCGGAACGGTATTCAATAAGTTCAGCGCCCTGCGTACCGACCGTCTGTTGCCCAATTTTGGCATCGGCTACCGCTGGGAGTTCAAGAAAGATGTCAACATACGTCTCGACTATGGCATCGGAAAGAGTGGCCAGTCGGGATTCATTTTCAACATCAATGAGGCGTTTTGACCTGCCGTGTAGTAGTAGGTGACTTGTCTTAGGCGGACGGTGGCGGATGGTGTTCGGCTGCCCTCCGTATTTTTATAATGATAAACTGACTGTATTTATACCATGGGTAAGACAACTGATATCATACGTCGCTGTGCCTCACCGCTCAACATCTTCTGGCTTACGCTTACCGTACTCCTCATACCCAATGTAGCTCTGTGCTTCACCGAGCGTATGGGGGTATTGGCCAATATCACAAATGTAGTGCTGCCTGGTGCGGTAGTGTGGCTGTTGTTGACGCTGAGTCGGCGGCCCGGCAGGACTGCCCTGCTACTCATCCCACTGATGATCCTGGCGGCCTTCCAGCTCGTGCTGCTCTATCTCTTCGGCCATTCGATCATTGCCGTCGATATGTTCCTCAATTTGGTGACGACCAATGTGGGGGAGGCCACGGAGCTGCTTGGCAACCTCCTACCTGCCATTATCCTCGTGGTGGTGGTCTACCTGCCGGTCATCACCTTGGCTGTCCTGTCACTTAGAAGCGGTGTCGTCCTCGACCGCCTCTTCCTGCAGCGTCAGCGTCGCTGTGTACTTGCTGCGCTTGCCGTAGGAGTGGTCTGCCTGGCAGGCAGCTATCTTTCCCGTCGTGACTACAGTGTCCGGCTCCATCTCTATCCTATCAATGTGTTCTACAACATCGTCTTGGCTGTCGATCGTTCTGATGCCACGGCGGACTATCCGCGGACTTCGGCAGGCTTCACATTCCATGCCCGGCCGTCCCATGTCAATGGGACGCGCGAAGTCTATGTGCTGGTCATCGGTGAGACGGCGCGTGCCTACAGCTTTGGCCTTTATGGCTATGGGCGCGACACGACGCCTCTGCTCGCACGCACTGGTGGACTTGTCGTGTTTAGGGATGCCGTCACTCAGTCCAACACCACCCACAAGAGTGTACCGATGCTCCTGTCGGCAGCCTCTGCCGAGGACTATGATGTCATCTATCGTGAGAAAGGGATCATCACGGCGTTCAGGGAGGCGGGCTTCCACACTACGTTCGTCTCCAATCAGCGCCCCAACCATTCGTTCATCGATATCTTTGGCAAGGAGGCCGACGACTGGAGGTTCATCAGGAAGCAGGTCAATGTGTACGATGATGAGATGCTCACGGTCGTCCGCGACGTGCTTGGCAGGAAGCGTCCGAAGGAGCTGATCGTACTCCATATGTATGGCTCCCATTTCAACTATCGTGAGCGCTATCGGCCCGGTGACGCCGTGTTCCGGCCCGACACGGCTAGTGAGGCACGGACCTCCAATCGTGAGCAACTGCTGAATGCCTACGACAATAGCATTCGCACCACCGATCGCTTCCTCAGTCGACTCATACGTGAGCTCGATGGTAGTGGGGCAGCCTCGGCCATGCTCTACACCTCTGATCATGGCGAGAATATCTTCGATGATGACCGTAAGCTGTTCCTCCATGCCTCACCCATACCGTCTTATTATGAGCTTCACGTACCTCTGCTTGTCTGGATGTCGCCGTCCTATGAGCAGCTATGCCCTGCCGAGGCCGCCGCACTTCGTGCCAATTGTCGTAAGAGCGTGGCCACCAGTGCGTCGGTGTTCCACACCCTCCTTTCCTTGGCAGGCATCGTGACGCCCTTGCGTGTCGACAGCCTTTCAGTGGCAAGCAGTAGCTATAAGTGTGGCGAACGCCATTATCTTAACGACCACAATCTGCCTGTCCCTCTCAAGAAGATCATGAGAGGCGAGGAGGATTTCGCCATGTTCCGGAAGATGGGCCTGAGGTATTGATAATCTCCGATGTTTCCTCGAGCGGTGGGGAAGAGATAAGTCCACTATTTTCAAGCATATAAAGGACATTTTTTAGTCGGTGAGTGAAGGAAGACAGGGTTGTTGCAAAAAATGCAACAACCATACAATATGGCGTTATTGAAGGAAAGACGCAAACCCACGAAACGAGCAATGGGTATGTCTCGCATTTCTCTCATGTTGTTTGTTAGCTGCTTGTTTTATACAGAACGACCGCGACAGGTTCCTTGATAAGGTTCCTGCCACGGTCGTTTTTGCGTGGTATGGTGAGTATCTCTGTCTCTTGTTGCATGATCCAGGGAGTTCTATTAGTTGCTTCGTTTGATCTTTTCGTGATAGAAATAATTGATGACAACAGGATGTCCTTTTTCCGAACGGCCGAATGGGAGATCATTTATCCTGTAAGGCAGATCGTTCTGTCTCGTATAAAGGGCGATGTCAGCTTCCAGCGATTTCCAATAATCGGGCCGTTTGCGGTTATATATTTCTTCGTATAGTGGAAGGAGTGCAGGATGTTTCTCGCGGATATAGTTCATTACGGTTGCTTTGAACTGTCCTCGCAGATTGAGGTTCTCAAGCCAGATCAGGTCGGTGTAGGACCTTACCTCATGAATGATGGCTTTAATGTCTGTAATCTCTGGAAAAATGGGCGAGACAAAGCATACGGTTCTGAGTCCGGCCTCATAGGCGGTTTTCATGGCGTCGAGCCTGCGCTGGATGCTTACGGCCTTGTCCATGTCGACACGAAACTGTTCGTCTAGGGTGTTCACCGACCAGGATAGGGTCACTTTAGGAAAGGTCTTCAGCAGGTCGAGATCGCGCAGTACTAGGTCCGACTTGGTGCAGATCATGATTTCCGCATTGCTTCCCTGAAGCTCTTTCAGTATCTCTCGTGTGCGTCGAAATTTCTCTTCGTATGGATTGTAGCCGTCCGTCACGGAACCGATGACGATACGCTGACCGTCATATTGATTCCGACGGGCAATCGGTCTCCAATGTTTCACGTCAAGAAATTCTCCCCAAGGCTCTTTGTGACCGGTAAAGCGTTTCATGAATGAGGCATAACAATATTTGCAGGCATGAGGACAGCCCACGTATGGATTGACAGAATAACCACCGACAGGCAGTGAGGATTTTGTCATGATACTGTGTACGTTAATTTCATTGATGATAATGTCATCCATTGTCAGGGTTTCTTTTAATGCTGTTCGATGTTCTTTTTATTGCCACGGCTGGATGGGTAATTCTTATTGCCAGGCTTCTGCTCATAGTTCTAAGGTCTCGCCGTCCTCAGGTATCAGCAGCCGTTTCATGTCTGCTTTGTGGTGCAGAGCCTCGTTGCGCAGGATGGAGCGGCTGGTCTGGCTATGGTCGGTAGCATCCATGTGTACGGCGATGAGCCGAGTCTGTTCGGGAAGTGTGTCAAGCATGGTCATGACCTCCAGTTCGTCGGGAATGGCCGGACCGTCGTGTTGTGAGAGCTGGGGGAATATGGCGCCGCCGCAGTTCACGACGATGTAGTCGGGACGGTAGGTCTCTGCCTCCTGTTGTGTGTGCGCATCCCATCTGCAGTCTCCCATAATGTAGATTGTAGGACAGCTTGCCGAAGTGAGCACATATCCGGACACAGGCCCCATCGCCCGTCCGGTCTGTCCGTAGCCGTGGACTCCTGTCGTCCGGTGGATCGTCAGGTTGTCCAAGGTCCTACTTTTGTCAATGGCTTCCACATTCGTGAAGCCGTCTTGCATGATGGTATCCTTGTCTTGTGGCTGGGTAAAGAAAGGAATGTCTTTGGGTAGAACATGTTTGACGGTAGGATCGTAGTGGTCTATATGATTATGTGTCAGCAGCACAAGATCCAGGTCTTCTACGATCTCCTTCATCGGCATGGTGAGATGCACCCTTGGTGTGTTGTATACCCCGAGGGCCGACTGCAGTGTGCCTTTTTCTGCTAGCATGGGATCGACAAGGATCTTTTTCCCCGCGTAATGCAGCGTCAAGGTGGCATTACGTATTAATCTTACGATGGTTTTCTTCTTCATAATTATATGATGTTTGATGTCGTCTGCAAAGTTCGGCAAAAATGGTCGGACCGATTATGCCCGAATAATGGGGAAATATGCCTTTTTGATAAATAAATATTCTATCTTTGCATAAAAATCGAGCTAATGAAAGAGGTAGTCAATCCGGAGAGACTGGTGTGGGTTCCGTTCAGTAAGACGGAATGCAATGTCGATTTCTATATCAATACAGGTACTGATACGGATATCCGTGGTGTGCTGACAGGGTATAAGGTGTTTAAGACCGATTTCTTTGAATTTTTCTTTTTCCGTAAGGCATCCGGGTATCTCATTCTGAATTTCAGGCGAATTGACTTGCAGGATGGAATGGTATTGCTCCTGTCACCCTACCAACAGCAGGAATGGCATGTAGACGAGGATGAGCTGGAATATTCGTTTCTCATTTTCCGTGAGGATTTCATGCGTACTTTTATCGCAGACAAGTACTTTGTCTATCGTCTGCATTATTATTATCAGACCGATACACCGCCCTACTTGTTGTCTGCGGATTTCTCCGAATACACGGATCTGCTTCACAGAATAAAGCAGGAGCTTATACGGCCCGTTGCCGACAGCTATCACATCATTGTTTCAGTGCTTTATTATCTTCTGCTCATTGTCAACAGACATTATGCGGGTGCTTGGCATCTTCCTGAGGAGATACCCAAGAACAATTATGCTTTTCAATTCAAAGATTTATTGGAAAAGCATATATATAAGAAACAGCGGGTAGCAGAGTATGCCGAAATGCTTCGGATTAGCCGGGTGACGTTGAACAATGCGGTAAAGGCACAGTTTGGAGTATCGGCCAATCATTTGTTGAGGCAGCGGCTATTGGAAGCTCTGAAGAATGAGTTGCTGTTTTCCGGTCGTAATGTGAGTGAGTTGGCTGATGATTTCAGTTTCTCTGACCCCAGTCATCTGATGCGGTTCTTTAAAAAACAGACAGGTAAGACCTTTACACAGTACCTTACCGACTATAATAATGGAGTTTATGAGTAGTAGTTGCTCATGTCCATTGTTGTTTATATATACAGAACGACCGCAACAGGTTCCTTGATAAGGTTCCTGTCACGGTCATGTCACGGACCAGGGTCTCTGACCTTAGATATGGACGTGTGATACCCTCTGTTATAGTTTTGTTGAGACGCTCCTCATTGCATCAATAAGTTAGCAAAGTAAGATGGTTGTGTCATTTTTAGGTTGTCTCTGCTGTTCGTTCCTGTATTCGTGACTTGTCAGTCAAGCTCACTCGATTTATTGGTAACGGTACTGGAATCCTCCCCTCTGTGGGGAAGGTAGATTCAAGGGTCAGACATTATGTCCAAGAATGTTGTCGTTTTGGTAGAATGGTTTCATGCCGTTTCTTCTCTTGTTGCAAGGATGTACGTTCGTGTGAAAAACTATGAGACATTTTCTTTTCCATTTTCATTCCTTCTTTCCTTGGGTATATGTAGGAATATTTGTCTCCCATCTGTCAACCAAGCTCGATAATGACCGGCTATTTGTCGAATTGACTGTATGTCAGCGAGTTGTCTTTATATAATAGGGACTTCTCCCTAAACAGGATGTCCTATCGGCGACAAAAAAGTGAAATCTCGAGATGGCAATTTCACCTCTTAATTAGCTATTAAAGGCTCAAGGGGTATTGTACCTTTACCGGTAGGGATGTCGATAAGAGAGTGGAAGGCATCAAGCAAGCCAAAGTGAAAGCTTACGGTAGGAAGGTCAATTTGGGTTTAAGGTATTTTCCTTCTCCTATGTACGCTATGGAGGACGATGGCGTGTCAGGATCGTATCGATGTTTATGCGGGCCTTTTCTCAGATGCGGGTTATTGTCATCTACATTATTTCGTATTCATCTCGCTATCCGTTTTCATTCAGCGATCATTTATCTTGCTCCATTTGGCAAGATCATTAGTACGGTGTCGTCTTAGAGCCATCGAGCTGAGTGGGCACGTGTCCGATTCATTGGGTGAATGTGCAAGATAACGATGATACGCCTTTCTTCTTGTGTATGTGATCTTATAGGGTGGTATAGACAAGACGGCCGTCGATTCGCTCCGACTTCATGACCGCTATCTCACGGACCGTCATGCTGGCATCCTCCGGCTTTATGTCAAGAGGTGTCTCCGTAGGTTGGCGTACGAGGGTAATATGTGGCTGGAAGGGACCGTGACTATAATTGATGCCCCGTTCGTCGAGGGCCTTCCGCAGTCGGAGTGCCAGTGTCTTCATCTTTTCTTTCCCCTGAATGCCCATCCAAAGCACACGACTCCTGCCGTTGAAACAGCCGAGTTGTCCGGTCGTTATGACGAAAGGATCAAATCTTACGGAGGCTACTGCCGTCTTGATGTCATCGATCCTGTCTGTCTCACCGATAAAGACCAGTGTCAGGTGCAGGTTCTCCGGACGGGTAAAGTTGCCCCTGATACCCTGTTCCTTGAGGCCCTCTTGGGCATCCAGGATCGAAGCCTTAAAGGCTTCCGTGAAGCGTATGGCGATGAATATTCTCATGGTTCTTGTGTTTCCTTTCGTTCAGGCAGGTTTTAGAAGAAAGCCCTCTTATGGCTTGTCAGGAACTTTACATGGCTATCTTCAGATATTGTTTCCGGAAGGTAACTGATAATGCGAAACGGCTGATCGTAGTACTCGGGTTATGCTTCATCCTTGATGGAGAGACCAATAACCGATGTTGTTTAGAGTCTTGGGTTAGAACCGGATTGTTGCCGTATTTCTTGTTCCGGCATGGCAGTCGTTATTCTTCCTCCTCTTCAATCTCTCCGGCGGACTTGGGCAGTCGCATCTTGCGTTTTGGATTCTCCGTAGCGCCATATTTGAGGAGTTTCTTTGCGGAGGTGGTGATGCTCTTGCCGCTGGGTGCGGCACTGTTCTCCAGCTCGGTGAAGGCAGAGTGTGTCTTGTTGAACAGATCCTCCACCTTTTTCAGTCGTTCCCAGAAGGCCTGTACGCGGTCGATGATTTCGTTGGCCGTCTTCATGATCAGGTCCTGGTTCTCGGCTTGTCGTTTCTGCCGCCATGTCATCTCTAGGATGCTGAGCATCATGTACAACGATCGGCTGTCGGAGATGATCACATGCTGCTGGTAGGCGTCCTTCCATAGGTCAGGATCGTTGGTAAGGGCCAACTGCAGGGCTCCGTCATTGGGGATGTACATCATCACGAAGTCGAGTTTCTTGTGTCCCTCCATCGCGTGCTCATAATATTTCTTGTTGGCCAGTTCTTTCACATGGTTGCGTACCGACTGGATATGGCGTGTGAGGGCCTCGTGACGCTGCTGGTCGTTGTCTGCGCAGCAGTAGTCGACGTATGCCTTGATCGACATCTTCGAGTCGATGATCACGTCGCGCTGATCGGGGAAGTGGAGAATCACGTCGGGGATCATGCGGTGACCATCTTCGCTGAGCACGGGTTGGCCGTTCTCTTTCAGCGTCACCTGTTCCTCAAACTGGATGCCTTCCTCAAAGCCCATGTCCTCAAGCATCTGGCGGAGCCGCAACTCGCCGAAGTTTCCTTGGGTCTTGTTCTCTGAGGTCAGGGCGTTGGCCAGACGGTCGGCCTGCTGGCCCACCTCCTTGGCTTGTTTTAGGTTTTCTTGAATCGACTGTCCTAGACGCTCCATGGTGATCGTCTGTTCGCGGTCGCTTTTTTCCACCGCCTCCTTCATCTGACGCAGGTTCTCGTGCAGCGGGTTCAGGATGGACGAGAGCTGTTCCTTGTTGGTAGTGCTCAGCTCGGCGGCCCGTTCCTTGAGGATGCGTTCAGTCGTCGTTGTGATCTGTTCCTTGATGAGGCGGGCCTGTTGTTCCAGTTGCTCGTGCTGTTGTTCCTTCAGGTCGTTCAGCGTCTTCTCGTAACGGGTCTGCTGGTCGGCCTTCTCACGGTCGTGTCGGGCCTGTTGATCTTTCAGGAGTGCCTCCTGGCGAGTCTGTAGTTCTTCCTTCTGTCGGTCAGCCTGTGCGCGCAGCTCGGCCAGGCGGTCCTCGTATTGTGCTTTTTGATCGGCCAGCTGCTTCTCGGCATATTCTTTTTGCTCAGCCAGTTGTCGGTTGTTCTGTGCCTGCAGTTCGTTGAGGCGTGTCTGCAGGTTGTCGGCCTGTGTCTTGAGCATGGCGGTGTCGGCCACCGCCTGGGTGATCTTGTTTCGTTGTAGTACGGTGCCGATGAGGGCGCCGATGACGATGCCTGCGATGAGTGCAATGATGGTAATTGCCATTTAGCTAGTCTTTTTTAGTCGATGAATCTTTTAGTGATGCCTCCGTATTCATCGATGCGGCGGTCACGGAGGAAGGGCCACCAGCGGCGCACCTGCTCGGAGCGTTTCAGGTCGATGTCTACGATCTGCTCCACCTCTTCGTCCTTAGGTGCGCGGTAGAGCAGTTCGCCTTGCGGACCGGCCACGAAGCTGGAGCCCCAGAAGGGGATGCCGCCCGTGAGGCCACTGGGATCGGGCTCGAAGCCCACACGGTTGACCGTCACGACGGGAAGGCCGTTGGCTACGGCGTGTCCGCGTTGTACGGTGGTCCATGCCTCACGCTGGCGCTCCTGCTCGTCGGGAGTGTCGGAGAGGGCATAGCCGATGGCGGTGGGGTAGATGAGCAGGTCGGCACCCTTGAGGGCCATCAGACGCGCTGCCTCGGGATACCATTGATCCCAGCAGACGAGCACGCCGAGGCGACCGATGGAGGTGTCGATGGGCTCGAAACCGAGGTCGCCGGGCGTGAAATAGAATTTCTCGTAGTAGGCGGGATCATCAGGGATGTGCATCTTGCGGTATTTGCCGGCGATGGAGCCGTCCTTGTCCAGCACTACGGCCGTGTTGTGGTACAGGCCGGGAGCACGGCGCTCGAAGAGAGAGGTGACGATCACCACGCCCAACTCCTTGGCCAGGGCACCAAAACGCTCGGTCGACGGACCGGGGATGGGCTCGGCTTGGTCGAAGAGGTCCACGTCCTCGGTCTGACAGAAGTAGAGGCCGTTGTGAAGTTCCTGAAGGACGATCAGTTCTGCTCCCTCATGGGCCAGGTGAGTGATCTTGGTACAGAGACGCTCGATATTGCTCTCGATGTTGGCAGTATTGTGTTGTTGAATGATACCTGTTTTCATGTGATGGAATTTTAATATAGTGTTATTGTTTTCTACAAAAATACTCATTATTTTCGAGACGGCATATCTATAGGCGTTGTTTTTTGTCTTTTCTCCGGTGGCAGTGTGGTTACTATAAGGAAAAAATAGGATGTATTCATTCTCTTTCTCACTTCTTTTCCTTACTTTTGCAGTAATAAGAGAAATGTATCCATGGCAAAGGACAAGACGATGTTTGTATGCTCCAACTGTGGGCAGGAGAGTGCTAAATGGCTGGGCAAGTGCCCGGCCTGTGGACAGTGGGGCACCTTCAAGGAGATCCGTGTGGCAGCCGATAATGGCGGGGCTGCAGCAGGCCGTGTGGCGATGAGCGTGCGTGCCCATCGCAGCAGGACGGCCGATGAGGGGCGTGGCAATCATCCCGTGCGGCTGCGCGACATCACGGCTGGTGCGGAGCCGCGCGTTGATCTTCACGATGAGGAGCTCAACCGTGTGCTCGGAGGAGGTCTTGTGCCGGGGTCGATCACGTTGCTTGGCGGCGAGCCGGGCATTGGTAAGTCGACGCTCACGCTGCAGACCATCCTGCGGCAGAAGGACATGCGGGTGCTGTATGTGAGCGGAGAGGAGAGCCTTCACCAACTGAAGATGAGGGCCGATAGGATTATCGGAACTGTAGGACAGGAGCCCGACGGTACAGCCGGGGATGGAGGTGATGAGCCACTGGCATCCGACTACGACAATATCTTTCTTCTGTGCGAGACATCCTTGGAGAACATCCTCGGCCACATAGACGAGGTGAAGCCCGATTTGGTAGTAGTCGATTCTATCCAGACCATCCAGACGGAGACGGTGGAGAGTTCTGCCGGCTCGGTGTCGCAGGTGCGTGAGTGTGCGGCCATGTTGTTGCGCTTTGCCAAGACGAGTGGCGTGCCCGTGATCCTCATCGGACATATTAATAAGGAGGGAACGCTTGCCGGTCCGAAGATCCTCGAACATATCGTCGATACCGTCATCCAGTTTGAGGGCGACCAGCATTATCTCTACCGCATCTTGCGCTCGATCAAGAACCGGTTCGGTTCCACCTCTGAACTGGGCATCTACGAGATGCGCGGTGACGGACTGCGTCAGGTGGCCAACCCTTCCGAGCTGTTGCTCAGCGAGGAACATTCGGGCCTGAGCGGCGTGGCCATCAGTTGTGCCATCGAGGGCGTCCGTCCTTTCCTCGTTGAGACGCAGGCACTGGTTTCCACGGCTGCTTACGGCACGCCGCAGCGCTCGGCTACGGGTTTCGACCAGCGGAGACTCAATATGTTGTTGGCCGTTCTGGAGAAGCGCGTCGGCTTTAAGCTGGCACAGAAGGATGTGTTTCTCAATATCGCTGGTGGGTTGCGCATCACCGATATGGCCATGGACCTGAGTGTCATAGCGGCTGTGCTCTCCAGCAATGTTGATACGCCGATAGAGAGTGGGTGGTGCCTATGTGGCGAGGTAGGTCTGAGTGGTGAGGTGCGGCCTGTCAGTCGCATTGCCCAGCGCATAGCGGAGGCGGAGAAACTCGGATTTACCGATATCATCGTCCCGGCACAGAATCTCAAGGGCATCAATACGGCGGCATACAGCATACGGCTCCATCCCGTCCATAAGGTGGAAGAGGCGTTGCGCTGTCTGTTCGGATAGCCGGGCCGCACGCAGGAGGGCGAGACGGAGGTCCCGGCCTGTTCCAAGGATAATAAGTAGTACGTTATTTTTAATTCTATACAATGAAGGATTCCATTATTGTGGTGAGCGGAGGCATGGACTCCATCACCCTTCTTTATGACTACAAGGACAGAATTGCATTGGCCGTGTCGTTCGATTACGGTTCTAATCACAATGCCAAGGAACTGCCTTTGGCAGAGATGCACTGCAAGCGTCTGGGCATCCCTCATATCACCATTCCTCTGATGTTCATGAAGGATTATTTCAAGTCGTCGTTGCTGGAGGGTGCAGAGGCAATCCCCGAGGGTAATTATGATGAGGAGAACATGAAGTCGACGGTCGTTCCCTTCCGCAACGGCATTATGCTCAGTGTGGCGTGCGGACTAGCGGAGACGCATCATCTCAAGCATGTTATGATGGCTAACCACAGTGGCGACCATACCATCTATCCCGACTGCCGTCCCGGCTTCGTCAGTTCGATGTCGGCGGCCATGCAGGCCGGTACCTACGACGGAGTGGATATCGTCGCCCCTTACACCAACATCACAAAAGCTGATATCGCACGCATCGGAAAGCGTCTGGGTATCGATTACAGCGAGACATGGAGCTGCTATAAGGGGGGTGAACACCATTGTGGCAAGTGCGGCACGTGTCGTGAGCGGCGTGAAGCGCTTGCGGAGGCAGGCATCGATGACACAACGGTCTATGACGACTGAGAAGCTGTTGTCCGGACGGTGCGTAAATAATATTTTCGTAATTCAAAAAATAAATAATTCGTCGGGAGTTTTGCTTGCATTATGAGAAATATTTAGTAAATTTGCGTGCGTAAAGAAAGACTTCAACAACAATTTAATCATAATAACTAAACAAATGACAATCGATCAATTCAACTTTGCCGGCAAGAAGGCAATCGTTCGTGTAGATTTCAATGTGCCCTTGGATGACAATGGCAATGTGACTGACGACACCCGTATCCGCGGTGCCCTGCCCACTCTGAAGAAGGTTCTCGCCGATGGCGGTGCTGTGATCATGATGAGCCACATGGGCAAGCCCAAAGGCAAGGTGAATCCTAAACTGTCACTGAAGCAGATTGTTGGTAAGGTAAGCGAGAAGCTGGGTGTAGACGTGAAGTTCGCTCCCGATTGCGCTAACGCTGACAAAGAGGCTGCCGATCTGAAGATGGGTGAGGCTCTGCTGCTGGAGAACCTGCGCTTCTATCCTGAGGAGGAAGGCAAGCCCGTTGGTGTTGAGAAGGGTACTCCCGAATACGACGAGGCAAAGAAGGCCATGAAGGAAAGCCAGAAGAAGTTCGCCCAGAAGCTCGCTTCTTACGCTGACGTATATGTAAACGACGCTTTCGGTACCGCACACCGCAAGCACGCTTCTACCGCTGTGATCGCTGACTACTTCGACAAGGATTCGAAGATGCTGGGTTACCTGATGGAGAAAGAGGTTACTGCTATCGACAATGTGCTGAAGAATGCTCAGCATCCTTTCACTGCCATCATCGGTGGCTCAAAGGTAAGCTCTAAGCTCGGTGTGATCAAGAACCTGCTTGACAAGGTGGACAACCTGATCATCGGTGGTGGTATGGGTTATACCTTCATCAAGGCTCAGGGTGGTCATATTGGTGATTCTCTGCACGAGGACGACCTGATGCCCGAGGCTCTGAACGTAATCAAGGCTGCCAAGGAGAAGGGTGTAAACCTCAGCCTCTCTGTTGCTACCGTAGCAGGTGACAGCTTCTCTAACGACGCCAACCGCAAGGTGGTAGACATCTACAACATCCCCGACGGATGGGAGGGTATGGATGCCAGCGAAGAGTCTATCGAGAACTGGAAGAAGATCATCCTCAGCTCTAAGACCATTCTGTGGAACGGCCCTGTAGGTGTGTTCGAGTTCGAGAACTTCGCACATGGTACCGGTGAGATCGCTAAGGCTGTGGCTCAGGCTACTCAGGAGAACGGTGCTTACTCTCTCGTAGGTGGTGGCGACTCTGTTGCTGCTGTCAACAAGTTCGGTCTGGCCGATAAGGTAAGCTATGTTTCTACTGGTGGTGGTGCTATGCTCGAGGCTATCGAGGGTAAGGTGCTCCCCGGTGTTGCTGCCATCAAAGGTGAGTAATAGCCTTATAGGTTAAAAAATAAAGAGAGGCATCGCCCAATCAGCAATGATTGTGTGATGCCTTTTTTTAACTCCTTATAGAGATGGTCTAATGATCGGTGGACCGGTTATTGAAGATGACCGATTAGAATTTAATACCAGTTTTTTATGTTGCGCCAGTTAGTTCTTTCCCTTTGTCTTGTCTGTGCCCTTTGCGTACATGCACAGCGTTGTGAGATTCTTTCCGATCATATTGCTACGTTGCAGTTGACGGCGGGCGATGATTGGATGGCACCGCCGGTGATTAAGCTCGGCAGTGGTGATAAGGTGCGCATCGAGTTCGATGATCTTACACACGAATATCACCGTTACACTTACGATCTGCGTCATTGTGAGGCCGACTGGACACCGAGCGAGGAATTGCTGACGTCCGACTATTGTGATGGGTTTGCTGAGGGCAATACCATTGATGACTATGAGGAGTCGTTCAATACCAATCAGCTTTATACGCATTACACCCTCGACCTGCCCAATTCGCTTTGTGCCATGAAGATCTCGGGCAATTACGAGGTGATTATCTACGATGAGGACGCCGACCATCAGCCGGTTGCAAGAGCTTGTTTTATGGTCGTCGATCCGGCTATGACGGTAGGAATGACGGCGACGACAGTCACCGATAAGGATGTGAACGGACGCCATCAGCAGGTAGGAATGGTGGTCAACTACAATAGTCTGCGAGTCAACGATCCTACGACGCAGATTCATACGGTCGTGCTCCAGAATTTCCGGTGGGACAACGCACGCATCAATGCGAAGCCACAATATGTCAGTGGTGACGGATTGAAGTGGGATCATTGCCGCGACTATGTCTTCGATGGCGGCAACGAGTACCGTAAGTTTGAGGTGCTCGACCTTGATCACACGTCCATGGGCATTGAGGAACTGCGATGGGACGGTGAACATTATAACGCTTTCAAGTTCGCTGACGAGCCGCGCCCGAGTTATGTTTATGATGAAGATGCCAACGGTGCCTTTTTTATCCGTAACTCTGACAACACGGAGGTGACGACCACCACCGATTATGTGTTGGTCCATCTGAGACTGAAGGCTCCGCAGCAGACAGCACCTATCTATGTCAATGGTTGGTGGACCTACGACCGTATGCTTCCGCAGTATGAGATGCAGTGGAATCCCGATCGTAACGAGTATGAGGCAGCGCTATGGCTGAAGCAGGGCTATTATTCTTATCAGTATCTTACAGAACAACCCGACGGTACTTTCGCCCCTCTGCCCTCAGAGGGTAATTTTCACGAGACAGAGAACTGTTATGACGCTCTTGTCTATTATAAGGAGCAGGGAGGACGCACCGACCTGCTGGTGGGATGGGGACACATTTGCATACGTTAGGCTGCGACTAATGTTATTCTACCAGCCTATTGATATTCAATGAGAAGGATAAATAGAATTGTCTACAGACATCAATCTGTTTATGCCTTCACACTATATCTTTAATCCAAATCTATGTTTTAATATTTTCTTAAAAAATATCCAAGAGATGAGTAGGATATAAATGAAAAAGGGTAGACCTTTAAAGATACGCCATGGTATGTCCACCTATACGAGCATCAGCCATTATCTGTCATACTATTAGCAATTGTCCATTCGGCCGTACCTTAAAGTGTCTACATGCATGATATGTCTGCATATATAATAAGGTATAACAAACCTGATACTGAATTGGGCCACATAATGCAGTCTGTATAGTCAGTACGTTTTTCCCGGATTATTTTCGTGTCCACAGTGTCTGTGCTCTCAGCAGAGGTATCTCTTATAATTGGCGGATGAGTTTCTAGTTCTCAGCATATACATTTCCCATCTGCAGTAGATACATTTTCTATAGAGTACGTATTTGTATATTTATTCGATTTTTATCGATGTGTATGTATAAATATCGTGAAATATGCAATATTCTGCAAAATATTCTTGGTTTATTCCATCAATATGCGTACTTTTGCATATGAAATTTGTATGAAATCATAAATAAGACATGACGAACGGAAAAAGCGGTCGGTTAGATACCATCAGGATGATCATCTCCAGCAGGGAGGTGGGCAGTCAACAGGAGCTTCTCGACCTGATCAAGGAAGACGGATATACCATTACTCAGGCCACATTAAGCCGTGATTTGAAGCAGCTGAAGGTGGCAAAGGCCACGTCGATCCGTGGACGCAGCGTCTATGTGCTTCCCAGCGAGACGATGTATAAGCGGGTACAAAAGCCATTGCCTGCCTCAGAGATGCTCAAGGTGAGCGGTTTCTTGTCCATCAAGTTCTCCGGCAATATGGGTGTGATTCGTACGTTGCCCGGCTATGCCAGCAGCATTGCCTATAACATCGACAACAGTCATCTTCCGGAGATCCTGGGAACAATAGCCGGTGACGATACCATTTTCGTGGTGATCAAGGAAGGGACCGACCACAATGCCGTGGTAGAAGGACTGAATAGTATTGTAGTAATTTAATTTTAATAGAGATAATGGATAATATTAAGGTGATGGTTGCCGATGAGTCACATATTAAGTATGTCGACACCATCCTGCAGACGATTGCAGAGGCGGCTAAAGTCCGTGGAACGGGTATTGCCAAGCGTTCTCCGGAGTATGTCGCTACAAAGATGAGGGAGGCAAAGGCGGTCATCGCTTTGGACGGTGAGCGGTTTGCCGGATTCAGTTATATTGAGACCTGGGGCAATAAGCATTATGTGACCACCTCTGGTCTGATCGTACACCCCAATTATCGGGGACTCGGACTGGCTAAGCGCATCAAGGACATGACGTTCACGCTCGCCCGTCTGCGCTGGCCTCATGCCAAGATCTTCTCTCTCACCAGTGGTTCGGCCGTGATGAAGATGAACACTCAGCTCGGCTATCACCCGGTGACCTTCAACGATCTCACCTCCGATGAGGCTTTCTGGCGGGGTTGTGAGGGATGTATCAACAAGGACGTGCTGCATCGTACCAACCGTAAATATTGCATCTGCACGGCCATGCTCTTCGATCCCGACGAACATCTGCCGGCTAAGATCCCCATGTCGGTGATGCAGCGCATCCGCAAGATTGACGGATGGACCGATGAGGACATCAAACGTCTTATTGATAACGAATAAAAAATATATAATCATTTTTCTGGCACTGCTCGGAGTCCCGTGTCACCGGCCGTCTGTCTCGTAGACATTCGGCGTGGTCCCGCTTTGAGATGGTGAGGAGAGCCTGATATTTAAGAAAGGAAATAAACGATGAGCAAGAAGAAAGTAGTAGTGGCCTTCAGTGGCGGACTTGATACCTCTTACACAGTGATGAAACTGACCCAGGACGGCTGGGATGTCTATGCCGCCTGCGCCAATACGGGTGGCTTCAGTCCCGAGCAGCTGAAGACCAATGAGGAGAATGCCTATAAGCTGGGCGCCGTGAAATATGTCACCCTCGATGTGACGCATGAGTACTACGAGAAGTCGCTGAAGTATATGATCTTCGGTAACGTGTTGCGCAACAACTGTTACCCCATCTCCGTGTCGTCGGAGCGTATCTTCCAGGCTATCGCCATCGCACGCTATGCTAAGGAAATCGGTGCCGATGCCATTGCTCACGGCTCGACGGGTGCCGGCAACGACCAGATCCGTTTCGACATGACTTTCCTCGTCATGGCACCCGGCGTGGAGATTATCACGCTGACGCGTGACCATGCCCTCTCACGCAAGGAGGAGGTGGACTATCTCAACAGCCACGGATTCTTTGCCGACTTCACAAAACTGAAATATTCTTATAATGTAGGCATTTGGGGTACGTCGATCTGTGGCGGCGAGCTGCTCGATCCGACCCAGGGCCTGCCCGAGGAGGCTTATCTGAAGCATGTCACGGCTAAGGAGGAGGAAGCCGAGCTGCGCATCGAGTTCAAGAAGGGCGAGATCGTTGCTGTCAATGGCGAGAAGTTCGACGACAAGGTAAAGGCTATCCAGAAGATCGAGGAAATCGGTGCCTCTTACGCCATCGGACGCGACTGCAATGTCGGCGACACGATCATCGGCATCAAGGGACGTGTGGGATTCGAGGCTGCCGCACCGAAGCTGATCATTGAGGCACACCGTCTGCTGGAGAAGTCGACGCTGTCGAAGTGGCAGCAGTATTGGAAGGATCAGGTGGCCAACTGGTATGGCATGTTCCTCCACGAGAGCCAGTATCTCGAGCCGGTGATGCCCGATATCGAGGCAATGCTCACCTCTTCACAGCGTCATGTCAATGGTACGGCCATCCTGAAGCTCCGTCCGTATTCATTCCAGACGGTGGGTATCGACTCTCCCGACGATCTTACGAAGTCGAAGCTGGGCGAGTATGGCGAGATGCAGCACGGTTGGACCGCTGAGGATGCCAAGGGCTTCATCAAGGTCAGCTCTACGCCGCTGCGTGTCTATTACGGTACTCACCCCGACGAGCAACGCTAAGATACGATGGCTCGTGCGGCGTCGTCGCAATGGTGTCGCACGGGCCTTGGATAATTTTTTACGAGGCGGCTGCAACTATTACAGGAAAGGATTCGTCTAAGGAGTATATATTAAGGATTATATTATGACGACTTATAAGAAACTTCTTCGTTCACGCGATCGTTGGATAGCTGGTGTCTGTGGTGGCCTGGCCAATTATTTCGGTTGGGATCCCGCATTGGTGCGCATCGGTTATTTGTTGCTTTCCCTTTGTTCCGCCGCCTTCCCCGGTCTGCTGATCTACATCATCCTGTGGATCTGCATGCCGCAGGAATCATGATAAACAAACGGAATCAATGATAAAGATAGGTATACTTGGTGGAGCGGGCTATACGGCGGGTGAGCTCATCCGTGTGCTCCTCCATCATCCCGAGGCACAGATCGTCTTCGTCAACAGCGAGAGCAATGCCGGCAATCTCCTCACCGATGTCCACGAGGGACTCTATGGCGATACGGAGATGCGATTCACCGACCAGATGCCCTTCGGCGATGTTGATGTGCTCTTCTTCTGCTTCGGTCATGGCAAGAGTGAGGCTTTCCTCAGGGAGCACGACGTGCCGGCAGACGTGCGGATCATCGATCTGGCGCAGGACTTCCGCTGGGATCCTACGGACGCGCCTTCAGCTAATCATTCAGGGTTCGATTTCGATGCGGCACCCATCATGAAGCCGGTGCCCGCCCGTCACGACTTTGTCTACGGTCTGCCGGAGATCCACCGTGCTCTCATCGCACGTGCCCATCATGTGGCCAATCCTGGATGCTTCGCCACGTGCCTGCAGCTCGGACTGCTGCCCGCTGCCAAGATGGGACTCTTGAGACATGATGTGAGCGTCAACGCCATCACGGGATCTACGGGAGCAGGGGTGAAACCCGGAGCGACGACCCATTTCTCCTGGCGCAACAACAATCTCAGCATCTACAAGGCTTTCCGCCATCAGCATATTACGGAGGTGCGCCAGAGCCTGAAGGAGGAACAGGGATTCCTCGATGCCTCCATCGACTTCATTCCTTACCGTGGTGACTTCGCACGTGGCATCTTCGCTACGGAGGTGGTAAGGCTCGATCCCGGTTTCGATGCCGATGGGATCATTAATGGCTTCGGGGAGTTCTATGCCCACGAGCCGTTCACGCACTACGTGGAGAAGTCACTCGATCTGAAGCAGGTAGTCAATACCAACAAGGCGCTTGTCCATGCCGACATCATCGACGACAAGCTGCTGATCACATCCTGCATTGACAATCTGCTTAAGGGAGCAGTAGGACAGGCTGTAGAGAATATGAACATTATGTTCGGCATCGATGAGACGGCCGGACTCGGACTGAAGGCTTCGGCTTTCTAAAACAGACAATTATGAATTTATTCGACGTATATCCATTATATGATGTCAACATCGTGCGGGGCAAGGGCTGCCACGTATGGGACGATAACAATCAGGAGTATCTCGACTTCTATGGCGGCCATGCCGTGATCAGTGTCGGTCATTGCCATCCCCACTATGTGGAGATGCTGACTGCCCAACTCAACCGGCTGGGCTTCTATTCCAACTCTGTGATCAACCGTCTGCAGCAGCAACTGGCCGGCCGGCTGGGGGTGGCCTGTGGCTATGACGACTATCAGCTCTTCCTGATCAATAGCGGTGCTGAGGCCAACGAGAACGCGCTGAAGCTAGCCTCGTTCACTAATGGACGCAAGCGGGTTCTCTCCGCACAGAAGGCTTTCCATGGCCGCACGTCGCTGGCCGTCGAGGTGACCGACAATCCTAAGATCATTGCACCTATCAACGACAATGGTCATGTCACCTATCTCCCGATCAACGATCTCGAGGCATGGGAGCGCGAGCTGGCCAAGGGCGATGTCTGCGCTTGCATCCTCGAGTGTATCCAGGGCGTCGGTGGCTGCAATATGGTGGAGGCCGACTTCGCACAGGGACTGCAGAAGGCCTGCAAGAAGTATGGCACCTTTCTCATCTGCGATGAGATACAGTGTGGTTATGGCCGTACGGGCAAGTTCTTCGCCCATCAGTGGCTGGGCATACGTCCTGACCTCATCACCGTGGCCAAGGGCATCGGCAACGGCTTCCCTATGGGTGGTGTACTGATCTCACCCGAGTTCAAGCCGGTGTACGGACAGCTCGGCACCACCTTCGGAGGCAATCATCTGGCCTGCACGGCAGCGCTCGCCGTCCTCGACATCTTCGAGAAGGAGCATGTCGTGGAGCATGTCGATGAGGTGGGCACTTATTTCCTCAGTCGTCTTCACGAGTTGGAGAAGACCGAGCCGCATATCGTTGAGGTGCGCGGACGTGGCCTGATGATCGGTGTAGTGCTCGACATTCCTCACAAGGAGGTGCGCTCACGGCTGATCCATGAGGAGCATTGCTTCACGGGCTGTGCCTCGACAAACATTCTCCGCATCCTGCCGCCGCTGATCATCACGAAGGCCGATGTCGACGACTTCCTGGAGCGTCTGCTCCGTGTCCTGCACACGATGTAAAGACGTGTGATGGATCAGGGTTACCCTAATCGGTCATTGGAAAGCCTGAAGGATTTAAATAATAGCAAAGTCTGTAGGCCAACGGCGATGGGGGCTGCCTCTCTAATCAGTTTATAGATATTTTTTATGAAGATAGCAATCATTGGTGCCGGTGAGATGGGTGGCGCGTTTGCGCAGGGCCTGCTCAACGGCACGCTTTTTAATGCCGCCGATATTACGGTGGCCAATCCCCATGAGGGGAAGTTGGAGAAGTTCGCACGACAGGGTGCCAGTGTGACGACCGACAACCGTGTGGCCGTGCAGGGTGCCGACTTCGTGGCCATTGTCGTGAAACCCGATGTCGTGCCGGCAGTGCTCGAGGAGATCAAGGACGTCCTCGACTTCTCTTCTCAGATTGTCCTCAATATGGCGGCCTCGGTGTCGCTCCGTCAGTTGAAGGCGTGGCTCGCCACCGCTGATGGTTTCCCTTGTGTCATGCAGGTGTTGCCCAATGTGGGCATCGCCGTGCGCCAGTCGATGACGTTCATCGCACCCGATGAGTCGGACCAAGCTACCGTCGATCGGGTGAGGGCGATCTTCGACGATCTCGGACAGACTGTCGTCACTACGGAGCAGATGCTCCCGGCGGGGACGGCCATGGCAGGCTGTGCCATCGCTTATGTGATGCGCTATGTCCGTGCGGCCTCCGAGGCCGGCGTGGAGCTGGGCTTCAAGGCTGGGCAGGCACGCGACATCACGTTGCAGACCATCCAGGGTGCCGTGTCGTTGTTGAGAGAGACGGGCATGCACCCCGAGGCAGGCGTCGATACCGTGACGACGCCCGGTGGACTGACGATCAAGGGTCTGAACACCCTCGAGCGGTATGGTTTCTCCAATGCCGTCATCCAGGGCATCAAGGCAGGAATGAAGGAATTGTAGTGTCACGACGGGGGCGGCGGATGTCGCCCCCGTCGCGTATGTATCGGTGGCCTTGTCCGGTGTGTCTTCTTTCTGCATACAGATGCTCCTGATTGCACACTGTTAGCGACGGTGTGTAAGATAAGGATGGTAAATCGGAAGATAATGAAATAATTCGGGCATTTCTACTGAAAATCCGATATTTCTTTGTATTTTTGAGACCGGAAAAAACGAATCAATATGGAAGAATCAGCTATACATCAGATCGGTGAGCGTCTAAAAGGCTTGCGCGAGGTCCTCGACTTGAGTGTCGGTGAGTTGGCGGAGACCATGGGCTGCACGCCTGAGGAATACCTGAAAATCGAAAGTGGCGAGAGCGAGTTGCATATCAGCAATCTGCAGAAGATCGCCAGGAAGTATCAACTGAGCCTCGACGAGCTTCTCTTCGGAGAGGAGCCGCACATGAGCACCTATTTTGTGACCCGAAAGGGAAAGGGTGCCAGCGTTAACCGTGTGAAGGCCTACCATTATGAGAGCCTTGCCAGCGGATTCCGGGGACGTATTGCCGACCCGTTCATCGTCACCGTCAGCCCTAAGCCCGACGGAACGCCGCTTAATCGCAGCTCGCATCCCAATCAGGAGTTCGACATGGTGCTTGAGGGTACCCTTGAGATGACGGTGGGCACGAAGGTCATCGTTCTCGAGGAGGGCGACAGCATCTATTTCGACTCTACACAGCCTCATTGCATGCGTGCCCTGAACGGCAAGCCGGTTCGCTTCTTTGCAATAGTATTCTGATCAACCAGTCAAGAGAGAGACTATGATAGAAAGATTTCTGAAGCAGACTCATTTCACCTCTGAGGAGGATTTCAAGGAACATCTGCAGTTTATCATACCCGAGAATTTCAATTTTGCCTACGATGTCATGGATGCTTGGGCAGAGGAGAGGCCCGACAAGCTAGCCCTGCTGTGGACCAGTGAGCGGGGTGAGGAGGTGCGTGCCACCTTCGGTGACCTGAAGCGGGAGACCGATCAGGTGGCGGCCTATTACATGCAGCTCGGCATCGGCCGGGGCGATAAGGTGATGCTGATCCTGAAGCGCCATTACCAGTGGTGGCTCTCTATGCTCGCCCTGTGCAAGATAGGGGCCGTGGCCATACCCGCCACCCACATGCTCACGGCGAAGGATATCGAGTATCGCAACGAGCGGGCATCGGTCAAGGCCATCATCTGCTGCAACGACCGGTATGTCACCGATCAGATCCGTGCCGCCCTGCCAGCCAGTCCGACGGTGGAGGTTCTTGTGGCGGTCAACTCGATGTGCGAGTCCGACAAGCCGGTTCCCGACGGCTTTCACGACTTTCACAAGGAGTGGCGGGAAGCGCCGCCGTTTGTACGGCCTGAAAGAGTCAACGCCAATGATGATACGATGCTGATGTATTTCACCAGCGGCACGAGTGGTGAGCCGAAGATGGTGGCTCACGATTTCCTCTATGCCCTTGGCCATCTGACGACGGGAGTCTATTGGCATCATCTCGATGAGCACAGCATCCATCTCACCGTAGCCGACACCGGATGGGGAAAGGCCGTGTGGGGCAAGCTCTATGGACAGTGGTTCGCCGGGGCGACGGTCTTTGTCTTCGACCATGAGAAGTTCACGGCCGAGAAGATCATGCGGGCGATGGAGAAGTATCATGTCACGTCGTTCTGTGCGCCGCCGACGATTTATCGGTTCATGATCCAGGAGGACTTCTCTAAGTACGATCTTTCTTCCCTGGAGTATTGTACTACGGCCGGTGAGGCTCTTGAGCCTGCCGTCTATAAGAGATTCTATGAGCTGACTGGCTTGAAGATGTATGAGGGCTTCGGACAGACAGAGACGACGATGACGTTGGGTACGTTCCCTTGGACGGAGCCTCGTCCTGGATCGATGGGTAAGCCCAACCCTCAGTACGATATCCGGCTGCTCCGTCACGACGGTAGTGAGTGTGAGGACGGCGAGCGCGGCGAGGTGTGTGTCTTCGTGGGAACCGACAAGCCGCTCGGACTGTTCAAGGGCTATTATCGTGACGAGGAGCTTACGCGTCAGGCATGGCATGATGGGGTGTATCACACCGGCGATCTGGCATGGCGCGACCAGGACGGATACTATTGGTTCGTAGGCCGTGCCGATGATGTGATCAAGTCGTCGGGCTATCGCATCGGACCGTTCGAGGTGGAGAGTGCGCTGATGACCCATCCTGCTGTCGTGGAGTGTGCGGTCACGGGCGTGCCCGATGCCGTCCGCGGTATGGTGGTGAAGGCTACGGTAGTGCTCGCGAAGGAGTGGAAGGCGAAGGCGGGCGACGAGCTCGTCAGGACGCTGCAGGATCATGTGAAGCACGAGACGGCCCCCTATAAGTATCCGCGTATCATCGAGTTTGTCGATGAGCTGCCTAAGACCATCTCCGGCAAGATCAGGAGGGTGGAGATCAGGCAGAAGGACGCGGAAAGATAAATCGACGAAAAGATCATGAGCAAGAGAGTAGTAGTAAAGATAGGTTCTAACGTATTGACGCGGACCGACGGCAAGACCGATGTCACGCGCATCTCCTCCCTAGTTGATCAGGTAGTGTGGATGCGCCGTCATGGTTATCAGGTTATCCTGGTCTCTTCAGGAGCGGTTTCTTGTGGTCGTGACGAGTATCACGCTGACAGGAAGCTCGACCACGTGCGGCAGCGCCAGCTGTTCTCAGCCATCGGGCAGGTGAAGCTCGTGGGACTTTATTATGATCTCTTCCGCGAGTATGGCGTCACTATCGGACAGGTACTGACGATGAAGGAGAGCTTCTCCACGCGCGTAGAGTATCTCACTCAGCGGCAGTGTATGGAGGTGATGCTCGACAATGGTGTCTTGCCCATCGTCAATGAGAACGATACGGTGAGCGTCACGGAGCTGATGTTCACCGACAACGACGAACTATCCGGACTTGTAGCCTCAATGATGGGTGCTGATACGTTGGTTATCCTCACCAATGTGGACGGCATCTACGATGGCAAGCCCTCCGATCCTCATGCCCGTGTCATCCCGATGGTCGACTACGATCGCGATTTGAGCGAGTATATCCTCGACACAAAGAGCGATTTCGGACGCGGAGGTATGTTGACCAAGACGCATATCGCGTCGAAGGTGGCCGAGGAGGGCATACGGGTGGTCATTGCCAACGGGCGTACCGACGACATTCTCATCCGCCTGTTTGAGCATCCGCAGGACACGGTTCATACTGAGTTCAGGCCCAATCCCAACCCCGCCTCTACGATGAAAAAATGGATCGCCCACAGCGAGAGCTTTGCCAAGGGTGTCGTACGCATCAATGCCGAGGCGGTCAAGGCCCTGACGGGCGACAAGGCGGTGAGCCTTCTGCTTGTCGGTGTCACGGCGGTCGAGGGCGACTTCGACGAGGGCGACATCATCAATATCCAGTCGCCCGATGGCAGGACGATAGCTGTCGGACGATCGGCCTATACTGCGTGCGAGGCGAGGGTAAGGATGGGCATGCACGACCAAAAGCCTCTCGTTCATTACGACTATCTCTATTTGGAATAGACAGCATATATAATTAAGGTGTCTGCAGGGACTGCTTGGGATGTCCTCCGCGGTGTCTCTCCACCTGTCTTCTTTTCAACGCTATTGATTATGACAGCAGTAACAGATACGCTACAGCGTGTGAAGCTGGCTTCGCGCCGGCTGTCACAGATCGACGATACACGGCGCAGCAGGGTGCTCTTGGCGGTGGCCGATGCCATCGAGGCACGGCAGGACAGTCTCCTTCGTGCCAACGCTCGGGACCTGAGCCGGATGGATCCGGCGAGCCCGCTCTACGACCGACTGCTCCTGACGCCGGAACGGCTGAGGGGGATTGCCGGCGACATGCGCCATGTGGCGGCGCTTCCGTCACCTCTGGGACGCACGCTGTGCGACAGGACGCTCGACAATGGTTTGCGGCTGCGTCGCCTCTCGGTGCCCTTCGGGGTTATCGGCGTTATCTACGAGGCCCGTCCGAATGTCACCTACGATGTGTTTGCCCTCTGTATGAAGAGCGGCAATGCTTGTGTCCTCAAGGGCGGTCACGATGCCGACGAGAGCAACCGGGCTGCTGTAGCCCTTATCCATGAGGTGCTGGCACAGCAGGATTTCGATCCCGATGTCGTCGCCCTGCTGCCCGCCACGCACGAAGCGACGGGTGAGATGCTGGGGGCCGTCGGACAGATCGATGTGTGCATCCCCCGTGGTGGTCGTCGTCTGATTGACTTCGTGCGCGACACGGCGAAGGTGCCGGTGATCGAGACGGGAGCAGGTGTGGTCGACACCTATCTGCATGCCGATGCCGACCCGGCGATGGCCTCACGGATCGTGATGAATGCTAAGACGCGCCGTGTGTCGGTGTGCAACGCGCTCGACTGCCTCCTCGTCCATACCTCCCTGCTCGATAGGCTTCCTGCCATCCTTGCTCCGCTGGCGACGAGACAGGTCATCCTCTATGCCGACGAGCAGGCCTATGGGGCCCTTGATGGCCGCTATCAGCCGGCCGATGGCAGCAGTACGCTGCTCTATCCTGCAGGACCCGACAGCTGGGGTATGGAATATATGGACTATAAGATGGCCGTACGCACAGTCGACGATCTCGATGAGGCGCTTGAGCATATCGCCCGCTATGGCAGTGGGCACTCCGAGGCCATCGTCACCGCCTCCGAGGCGGTGGCACGTAGGTTCCAGGCTGCCGTCGACGCGGCTTGTGTCTATTGGAACGCACCGACCTCCTTCACCGACGGCGCACAGTTCGGACTGGGAGCCGAGATAGGCATCAGCACCCAGAAGCTTGGACCACGCGGCCCTATGGGACTCGAGGAGATGACCACCTACAAGTGGGTCATCGATGGTGACGGACAGATAAGATCATAATTAACAACTAACACATAATATGAAGACATTTTTCAATGTAGAGGATATCGGACCGCTCGACCAGGCACTGGCCGAAGCCCGTGAAGTGAAGGACAACCGTTTCGGCTATCAGCAGCTGGGCAAGAACAAGACGTTGCTGATGATCTTCTTCAACAACAGCCTGCGCACCCGTCTGAGCACGCAGAAGGCAGCCATGAATCTGGGAATGAACGTCATCGTGCTTGATGTCAATGCGGGAGCGTGGAAGCTGGAGACCGAGCGTGGCGTGATCATGGATGGTGACAAGAGCGAGCATCTCCTCGAGGCCATCCCCGTGATGGGCTGCTATTGTGACATCATCGCCGTGCGTTCCTTTGCCGGCCTGAACGACCGCGACTACGACTACGCCGAAACGATCGTCAATCAGTTCGTCAAGTATTCGGGTCGTCCGGTGGTAGCTATGGAGACGGCGACGGTGCACCCGCTGCAGGCGTTCGCCGATCTGATCACCATCGAGGAGCACAAGGCCACGGCCCGTCCTAAGGTGGTCCTGTCCTGGGCACCCCATTGCCGGGCACTGCCACAGGCCGTGCCCAACTCGTTCGCCCAGTGGATGAACGCGGCCGATGTCGACTTCGTGGTCACCCATCCTGAGGGCTACGAGCTCGATCCTAAGTTCGTGGGCAACGCACGCGTGGAGTACGACCAGAAGAAGGCGCTCGAGGGGGCCGACTTCGTCTATGCGAAGAACTGGAGCTGTCCCGGCGTCACCTGTAAGGACGACTATGGCAAGATCCTCTCCAAGGATATGAGTTGGACGATCAATGCCGAGCATATGTCGTGGACCAACAACGCCTATTTCATGCACTGTCTGCCTGTCCGTCGTGGTCTCATCGTCACCGACGATGTCATCGAGGGTCCCCGCAGTCTCGTCATACCCGAGGCGGCCAACCGTGAGATATCTGCCACGGTGGTGCTCAAGCGTGTCCTTGAGAGCCTCTGATCGATGCCTGTTTAGGTATGTATGAATACGAAAAAAGGACGCACCACGGTGCGTCCTCTTTTCGTATCGTTATTATGCTAATTTCTTAATATCTCTTGACGGTCAGAATAGGAGCTGTCATATTACTGAAGGATTGCTCTTCTGCAGCGTCTGTTTCGTTGCCCGGTTAATTTAAAAATGATGATTTTGAGATGATACATAAAATTCTTCATTAACTTTGTATCACCCATCCTAAGGCAGACTTGCCTCAGACACACGCAGTGAAATATTACCATCATATGGATAAAACAGACTTAACTTAATAATCCATCTTTCGTCAGGTTGGTTGCATTCGTCAATATTGTTCGGAAACATTCGTTAAAAACAATTACATCTCCACATGGTACTCTTTTCCATCTCCTCTCAGATTATTGTGGTGTTGAAGCAGAAGGAGGCATTTTCATTCCAACGTTTCTAAGAATGCCAGGGCTGTTTCTATGTGGTCTTTGCCTTTCAAGTCAAATAGAATATTCCCACTAAAACTGAAGTAGCCCTTGACGTCTTTATATTTTCCAGTTTTGCGCGCATCGCCATAACGGTTGATTAGATTCTGCACACAACGCGTATTATTCAAGCAAGTGATTTCCCAGCCCTTTTGGCAGCATTCCATTTGGATAGCCCAATTCTTGGAATTGATACCTCTTATGTATAAAAGGCCGTGGTCGCTGTAATAGCTGAAAGTTTCCATATAAAGATTTACATCATCGCTATGTCTATTGTTGTATAACTTAAGCACGGTCAATGCGTATGGATCTACATTATATCCCATTATCGGTCGGGAGCTGAACGTTTTCACAGCCCACACATTAAACCAGTTGTCAGAACATATAAAGTAATGTTTAGGAGTACCCTCGTACACTGCGTTCAGGAAGTCAGGATATTTACAGAGGTAATAAGCGAACTGATTACTATCCAACTGGAGTTCAGGCTCTCCATTCATCCACGATGTGAAAGCGCGTACAGAGTCATCAAAGCCGCCATCGGTCTTGTCGGTTGTGAAGATGTACGGCCAATGGTTGTTGTCGCTTTGCCGCTGTCCGTAGAAGTAATGGCCGTTCATGGTACATATACCAGTGAAACCATGCAATACTAAGGCAAGTATGCGGTCTTCATCACCCATCTTATAGAAATTCATAAACCGTTGGATGTACGCTTTGGCGTTGGTCGACGTGTCTATGGATGGATAAAGCAGATTGAAGCTAAAATATAGGTCGTCACAATTTGACAATGCCTTGATTATTTCAAATTGTGGCTTATCGTGATAGATTGCCTTTCGTCGTTCTGCCTCAAGAGAAGATGATTTGGTCGAGGCAAGGGTGGCAAACGGGTCATCGGATGTAGACAAAAGGTCTATTATGTTATTGGCTTCCCGGTAATCAGACAAGCGTACATTGGGTTGAACTGACAAACCTTTCACTAACCGTTGCCGCTTCCCGCGTACCCATCCGAGGATAATCCGCAAGTAATCGATCATCGCTCCATCGGGATGACTGATGCAGGCGGGGTGATGCAAAAGGTACACTAACACGGACCAGAATACCACTTCCATGCTTACGGTCAATCCATCGGCGTCGCCATTCAAGCATTGCATGAACAGGTTTGTTTTGGACTGGTAAATGTTCAAACGATGGTCATTTACATCGAATTTGCCGGTGAACAACTCATTGAAATAAGCATCGAGTAGATTGCAGCCTCCTTTGTCATTGGGCCAAGCGTCTTTGAGTTTTACGAACAAATCGAGCAGACGGAACAGTATGATGACGTTGTCTTTGTTACTGAACACACTTGTAATGGATCGGTCGGTATCGTTGTCAAAGAGTTGGCGCAGGCGTGTCTCCTCCTCCTGTGCCGTGCTTTTCCTTTGGGAGAAGAAGAGGAAGCGTGCCACATAGGTAAGCAGGTTCATGAAGGACTCGTCAATGCGTGGATAGCTAGCCTTGCGGCGTTCCTCATCATCCAGTGCTTTCCATTGGGACAGGGCTAACGGCCACAGCAAGTCGCACCAGTCATGCTCAATGGCATATTCAAAATATTCGGGCAATGTAGGATTTTCAATGCCTGGAATCATCTTATAAGGGTAAGGCTCGGAGGAAAACTTATCGTTAAGTAGTGCTATAAAGCCAGCCTTCCAATTTTCGAATGGAGTAAGTAACTTGCCGCGCGCGTTCATCTTGATGTAAAGCTCATCATCCAGTTCAAGTGCATGCATGTCAAGGTGCTCAAATGTGAAAGGGGATGAATGGAAAAAGGTGTGGGCCATACGTTGTATGGTGTCATTTCCATATTGCTTCTCATATAGGTTGAGCATAGAGTCCATCTTATCGAGCATCTGAAGCATGGCGTTGATGGTGGGGTCTGCTTGCCATCGGTTGGAGAACCACCCGGGCACGGTAGTGATATAAGTTGAAATAGATTCGTATGATTCTGGCAACTTGTAAGCAAGTAGATGCTTGCAAAACTGCTCGGACGATGGGCGCGTCATGTATGTCACCCGTGGCAACTCGCTGGTATATTTGTATCCGGCCCGGTGGTTGAGTATCCATCCGAGCAGGGCTAATGTAGTGAGCCGTTGCTGACCGTCTATTGGTATGAAACTTTTGGTTGTACCGTTGTCTTTTTCGCTTGATCCGTAGATGAAGTCCAACTCCAAGGTCGTGTCCGTGCGCAGTGCTTCAAAAAGATTTTCAAGAAATGAGTTGCGTTTGACGGCATTACGGTCAGCTCCTTGCACATAATCGCGCTGTATCAGCGGAATGGCCACTGTCTGCTTCGAAAATTCTGTATAATTGTCACTCATGGCTTTGTTGGGGTTACGAAATAATGATAAGTTGATTCTATGGCTTTCATATAGTTGACACGGTCTTCACGTCGCCACAGCCGCATGTCTCCGGGCGATTCCCTGGAGTAGTCCTTGCTGTACACTCTGCGGGTGGCAGGCAGAGCGTATGTGCTGTTGTTGCTTGATTCTCCGGATATAAGTTTCGTGCATTTGCTATGCCGCTTCATGAGTATGCTGCGCTTTTGATCTAAGAAATAGTTCTGCAAGGCCGAATTGGTGGACACATCCACCAATGCCATATTGCTGATGGAGTGTAGCTCATCATCGGTGATGCCACTCATGTCGCCAAACAGCTTGTCGATTGTCTTGGATGCACTATCCAACAAACTTTGGTTGGTATCATCTGCGTATTTTGATTCATCGGATATAATTTTGCGGATTGCCGTTTGTGCTTTGTTCACATCATTCTTCAGGCACTCCACACGGTCTTGCCTGGCTTCTGGCGTTTCCTCCTGCTCTTGTTTGCCCGCAGCCTGTTCCCATTCGTCGGGTGTGAGGCGGTCAATGCACTCTGACCGTTGGTTGAACCAAGTGACGAAATCCTTATACGATGCATCGCGCGTGATGTTCTGCGGGTGGATGTGATCAAGCGACGTCACGTTGTAGCGGTCAATCAGATAGAAGGGGAAGCGTCCGCCTTCGGCGTCATTGTCCATAGATTCTTTGACGTTGAGAGCCAGCAGTATTTTCACCATTGTCTTGGAATCATCCTCATAATTAAGTCTGTCCAATGCCTTTTCCTTAAGCCGCAAGATGTTTCCTATCACAGCTTTCAGATTGGTCGTGAAACTGGGACGGTCTAGTGGTTGGCCATTTTTGGTGGACAAGCGGTATATGTAGCTTACAAAATCACGTCCTGAACGTTGTTTGTTCTTGTCCTGCAAAATGCGTATCAGTCCTATGAGATGATACCATATTCTGTTGTCATACCAGTTGGAAATGAGGTTGAACGTATCACGGATTCGCTTCCAAACATCTTCAATGCGTTCATGTAGATGCTGTGGCTCGTCGTGGAGGTATTTGTTGATTACATGGTAGTCAAAATAATCCCTCAAATCGTCGGATCCTTTTAGCTGTCGTGCATCCTTCCGCACGAATGGTAATTTCCCGTCGGTTGTCCGCATTTCCTCATTAAGCGTATCGGCCACAAAGTCCAATATCAGTTCCATCTTTGAAGTAGTGTCCTCCTTTTTATCTGCTTTCGACAGCATACTCCACAAGTACGGATTCTGCAACATATGCTCCATGTCGTCCCATTCTACGGCACGGGTTGAGGCTGTGGTCTGCTGGATGTCGTTTTGATCGGAGTAATTTCCCTTCTGTAACAGCAGTGCTTTCACCAGTTCTGACGAGGTCAGCGGAATCTTACCGTAATTGAGTCGACGGAATGCCTGTAAGGCCGTGGCATTGGATATTTCATACCAAATGATGCGCACGTCCCTCTCTTTGTCGGCATTATTATGTCTGGGCGGGGACATGAGTAATTTCAGTAAATCTTGTACTAAAAAGGGGCGTAATTTATTTTTGGCAAACCATTTCTTGATGGTTTCGTATGCCATGTGGATATAGAAATTATCGATATTCGATTCATATCCGAAGTTTTCGGTCATAAATTTATTCTCATTGAGATACTCATCTTGTTCCATTCGTGATGGTAATGACAAAGAGAAAATTTCCTGATTTTCCATTTGGCTTCTCTGGAGTAGGTATCGCAGAAGTAGATATATCGTGGTCAACCGTTGTTGCCCATCGATAATATAATAGCTTTTGCCATTGCTGTCTTCTTTAGGTACAACAGCCATAGGTTGTAAGCAATAGTATGAAAGTGCTCCTTTTCCCTCGTGGTTTTCTACTGCCAAGATGAACTCTTCCAAGTCATTAAGCAGGTCTTCCACTTGTTCCTTATCCCAGCGGTAGCCCCGTTGGTAAGGTGGGATAATAAAGTGCATATCCATCAATTCATAAAAATGTTTTGGTGAAAGTGCCATATAAAGCTAGATTAAATGTTAATGATAAATCGATTCAATATTGAAAAAATCCTGTATGTTGCTAATAAACCAAGCAGAACGGGATGTACAACTTCCAGCAAATCGTTTTTAGCATTTGCTGATATTCTTAAACGGTACAAACTTTGATAACAAAGTTACAAAAAGAAATGCAGACTTTTGCGCGGATGAACAAAAATCTGCGATATAGAGTTGTAAAATAAGGCTGATTACGAACTGGTTGTCATTGAATCATTCAACAAGACAGCATTACTTTCTTCTTTTGGAAGAATATGACTTGCTATTCTCATTATCATGCTATGGCAAATCCGATTGTGAACCACTTCCTCCAGTGCCTACAGAGGGTTGCGCCGGGCCATCACAAACAAGCATGAGTGCCGTGTTAAGTAGTTGCACCTGTACCTTGTTGACCTGTTCTTGTAGTTTAAGTGCCTCATTGACAAACTCGAGGACGCTATCTTCGTCCTTATTATTGACCGACCAATTAGCGTAATATAATCAACAGGCTTGCTTACGTCATATTCCTCACCATCAACCTTTGTCCAAAGGAGCAGGCTAGTATTGTTGCGGTTGGAGTATGCAACTATGCGGTCGATCCTCATTGACTTTGCATCCTCCCTCCTAAGGCCTACTTGCTTCGGTCACACGCAGTGAAACACTACCGGAAAAAGACAAAGACATTTTTATCAAACAACAAACGTCAGATAATCCATCATAGATGCAGCTACCTCAAGGATTGCCGACGGGTTCATTCTGTTTGATTCAACGGGGCTACATTCCTACGAGTCCCTCTTCTGGATTCTCATTTCTTATATCATCGGCTCTGTATAGGGGCTGTTTTCCACTCTATTCTCAAGCCCGATTTTGTTCAAGCCTCTGTCTGTACCGATCGTAAAGATCCCCCTCAAGATTCATCTTTTACTGTGATTTTTATACCGCCTGCAAATAAGTCTGCCAACTCCTCAGCTTTTAATTCATTGAACTCCTTCTAGATTTTTCTCTAAAGAATCAAGCTGACAGTTGTATATTTGGTTATAATTGACTGTTCCTGTTTCTATATCTTGAGTTATATTATGATAAACAACTTTAACATCAAGTTTTTCCAGTAATCTTAATTTCGGAAGTTGACTTTGAATTTCTGAAAGAGGAAATGTTGGATAGTAATAAATCTTATTTCTTATTAAATTTGATTTTGATAGACGAGCTCGTCTTGAAAGTAGCCACCAAATATCTATTTCTGAGAAATCTAAAGCCATTCCGATAATGTGTAAATTTGGGAAGAAGATAGTATCTATCCAACTCATTAATCCAGATCCAGACTTCTTGAATCCATAATATGAGGGATCTTTATCAAGAATATGTTCAAGCCGATCTTTAATACAAGGAACTTTCTCATAATTATTTATTTGATAATTCCCCTTGACGTAGTTTTGTACTTTTGCCAATGCGCCTCCATAATGGTCTAATCCAAGCATCATACTTTTACAGTATGTTAGATCGCCATGAATAAAATATAACCAAATATCTTTTCCATTAATATTACATTTTTTCCATCTTCGAATACTATATAGTTTTTCTGTGTTATCTTCTTTTTGAACTACCTTTTCATTATTGTCATAAAAGGCATGGTCATAATTCGTCGTTAAAAAGATATCTACATCTAGAGATCTCAACCGATCATAAAATTCATTGTTTTTTAGTTTAGCAAACCTGTTTTTTACTGCCTCCTTTAATTTAGATTCCTCTGTGTCGTAATTAATATTTTTAAAACGACTACTAGGTGAAATGTAAACCTGTTCATATTGAAGAGTTGGTGGAATGCCTTCCAATAATAGAGCTTTTTTATTATTTGAAATACTAACCAGTAAATCATGCCATGACGGGCAGTTCTTACTTAAGAGATTAAAACCATTACCAAATAGAATTGTATTCTTTGTAATTTCCATCATATAGAAATTGTATTTATTAAATGACGTGAATATTGTCTACCTTTATGTGTTATTTTTCAAATATATTCTCACGCATAATCGAATTGGTATTTTTCTGAATATATCGATGAGCCTCATCTAAAATTAAATGAACAGGATTTTCACGTCATTTTTTACTATCTTTAGCATTAGTGTCCCGTTAAAATGGGACGAGTTAAACAATTAATCAAAAAGCCCCGGA
>ERZ827043.518-NODE-518-length-48627-cov-4.726077_pt1 | contig 48627 bp, 37 predicted proteins | sample MGYA00519923_ERZ827043 | MGnify/ENA primary metagenome ERZ827043 (study PRJEB31778, sample SAMEA3449251) | human gut metagenome | biome: human gut; feature: human-associated habitat; material: faeces | place: United Kingdom | collected 2010/2012 ... | reverse complement strand
AGCTACCCACGGGGCTGAGAGATGGTGATGAGAACTGATGGGTCCGGCCCGCAGGGCCTGTTCAACTAGCCACCAGCTACCAGCCACTAGCTACAAGCTACTAACTACAAGCTACAAGCTACTAGCCACCCTCTCTTCCCTCTTCTCTTGTTATCCGATACAATACAGATAATTCAACACCAATCCCCCAATTCCCCAAGGAGGCCCCCATGACCATTCTCGTTACCGGCGGCGCCGGATTTATCGGCGCCCACTTTATTCTCTATATGATGAAAGTCCACAAAGACCTCCGAATCCTGTGCCTGGACAAACTCACCTACGCCGCGGACCTGTCCTACCTCGCCCCGGTGATGGACAGCCCCCGATTCCGCTTCGTGAAAGGCGACATCTGCGACCGGGAGACGGTGTACCGCCTCTTCGAGGAAGAGCACCCGGACATGGTGGTAAACTTCGCCGCCGAATCCCACGTGGACTGGTCCATCGAAGACCCTGCCCTGTTCCTGGAGACAAACATCCTGGGCACCGGCGTCCTATTAGACGGTTGCCGGACATACGGCATCCAGCGCTTCCACCAGGTCTCCACCGACGAAGTCTACGGCGACCTCCCCCTGGACCGGCCGGACCTTCTTTTCACCGAAGAGTCCCCTTTGGACCCCCACTCCCCCTACAGCAGCTCCAAGGCCAGCGCCGACCTCCTCACCCTCGCCTGCCGCAGGACCTACGGCATCCCGGTCACCATCTCCCGCTGCAGCAACAACTACGGCCCCTTCCAGTACCCCGAAAAGCTCATCCCCCTCACCATCCAGAGGGCCCTGACCGACCAGCCCATCCCCCTCTACGGCGACGGGAAAAACGTGCGGGACTGGCTCTACGTGGAAGACCACTGCAGAGCCATCGACCTGATCCTCCAAAAGGGCAAAGACGGAGAGATCTACAACATCGGCGGCCACTGTGAGATATCCAATAGAGACCTCATCCGCCGCATCCTCCACATCCTCAGCAAGCCGGACACCCTCATCACACAGGTCAAAGACCGCCCCGGCCACGACCGGAGATACGGCATGGACACGAAAAAAATCCGCTCCCAGCTGGGCTGGCAGGGGGAAACGGAATTCGAAGAAGGGCTGGAGCGGACGGTGGTATGGTACGTGGACAAGTATAAAGGGCTGTAGGGTAACTGAGGGTCGTGCGTCCGTATGGGGGCTTCTAGCTGCTAGCTTTTAGCTTCTAGGAATGCTGGACAGCCTGCGGCGCTTTCAACAGAATCCATCCGCGGCTCTCGCCGTAAAGGTGGCGGCGCGCAATTCATATAGCGCCGCCTTACTGATACACGTCAGCGGCTTCGCCTCAACTGGAATCCTAACGACTCTACACAAATAACGTGCTATTGCCTCTGCAGTAGGCCCCTTCCTCGGAAGGCGGAGGTCCTGCAGAGGACCTCCGAGTCGGGCTTAAGTTGGCGCCTTTACTGCACACTAAGGCGCCTTCCTTTTAATAGCCCGACGCTGCCCACGGGGCTGGGGTTAGCTGATGAAACGGATGGGAACTGGCCCAAAGGGCCTGGTCAGCTTTCCTAGCTGCTAGCCGCTAGCAGCTAGAAGCCCCCATCCGTTCGCACGCCCCTCAGCCACACAAGCGCCGCAGGCTTATACCTCGCTTCCCCCTTGGGGGGAAGTCCCGCGAAGCGGGAATAGGGGTGCATTTGCGGCGTAGCCGCTGACCAATCTTTCCTAGTTGCTAGCAGCTAAAAGCTAGAAGCCCCCACACGTTCATACGCTCACACAGCCACTGGTCCCCCGGCCCGCAGGGCCTGTCCATCTCAAGGCTCAAGGCTCACACATGTACGCACACTCAGCCAAATACCATCCGGCCCAAATTACCTGAACCTGGCCACCAACCACTGATTCCCCCGAGCCCGTTTTATTGCTCTCCTTTCACCCAATGACACACATAAATGGTATTGTATAATGTATAGTATAACGATTTCATAAAATCCACCACATGATCGGTCATTACTAATAGCCAGGAGATAAAATGGATACCACATGGTTCAAGTCAATTCACGGATTGGAACTCTGGGCAATTCTGCTGAAGACCCAGTTTTTGACTTTTCTGGAAGCCAATTATCCGCACATATATAAACCGGATGATGGTCCATTGGCAGACGCCTTTGTGGTTGATATGACAGCCTACACATTAGCCTTAATGGAAAGTCACTCAGAAAATAAGCCGGAAGTTCACCCACTGGCTTATTACGTTAAGAAATACTATGCAGACATCATCAGAAGTGCCGTAGGATCAGAAAAGCCTACGCACGACGATTACGACTTTATTCTTAGAAAATATACCTCTTTGCTAAAAAGTCTTCGCAAACAATATACAATTGACTACATGGCCCATAAGGGAGCAGGATATAACCGCGCCGGGTTTCTACACATGGATACTATAGGAGTCAAAAAAGAAAAGTTTGATAGTTATCCTATCACTGAATCCCAGTTTATCGACCTTTACATGATGAAGGAATCACCTGTACTGAAAAAAATCCCCACTAAGAAGATTACCAGTAAGAAAGCCAATAAAGATGAATATCTCATTTCGCTGTCCGCCCTGGGCAATTATCTGGACGATTTAAGGCGGGTAATAGGAAGGGTTATAGATAAATCAAATGATAACAACCGGATTGCTGCATTTACCTCCATTCATGGCTTAGAAAGGCACTATCATCTCCGTGCCGCCCTCCATTTTGCAAAAGAAACAGCCTCCCAAAAAATCAATTCCCGCTCCCCTGCTTTTCAGAAGCAAATACGCCAGGTATTAGCGAATCGATATATTCCTGATCCGGAAAGAGGCCGCATTCTTCCTGAAAACTGCCTTTTTTACGTGCAGGACGCACTTTTGCCCCAAATTCTGGCCGCATCATCTTCGGATACTTACAATATGGATATAATGGCTCCCATTTTATCTGCCCAAAACGGGATTATGAATGAGTGTTCCCTGATGAATTTCCAGCAATTGGTCTCTCCTGCTGTGCAGAATGATTTCACCCAAAACTATTTGCAGGAATACAGGAGCCATCTGGACGTACAAATATCCACGAATGCCGAATCCCGCGCTTTCCGATCTATTTTGGACTGCCTGGTGCGAAATCCATATCAAGCATAAAAAAGTAATCACCCCTGAGGCCAAATAGCCCCTTACACGTGCTATTCGTTTTCCCCCCTCATTTTCGTAACTGACGAGAACCCCCTCGTTTCTGCTAATCTTTATACAGTAAGTGCGGTTCGATTCCGCTGACAAAAGAAAGGAATGGTAGAAATGAAAATGAGAAAGAAAATTAAAATCAGAAAATGGATGGTCGCCGACGAAGGCGAACCGGTCAGCGTTTACGATTTCAAAGGCGATGCCATCGCCTCTGCCGAAGCGCTGAATGACGCTGCAGTACGTGCCTATGCTATTGATCACGATATCGATATCGACGATATTGATGATTGCGAAGAATATTCTGAACTCGCCATAGCCGCTGAACCGACAGCCGCCGTTTTCCCGTTCTTCCCAGATGAGGTAAAAGCAGCAGACGACCCCATCACACTCATCTCCATAGATGGTGATGAATGCGATTTCTCCGCTGATGAAATTTGGGACGTCATGTAGTCACCACAAAGGGGACATGGTCATGCCCGTGTCCCCTTTTTATTTTGCGCAGCTTCTGTACAAGTCCTGCATTGCCCTTCACCGGGGTAAGGGATTCTGATGGAAGCGCCGCAGGCGACTGAGCATCCAGTGAGACGCCATCCAGCGCAGTCGGTGTGCATTTGTGGCAAAGCCGCTGACCAATCTTTCCTGGCCGCCAGCAGCTAAAAGCTAGAATCCCCTACACGTTCACACGTAACCTGGCCCGAAGGGCCTATTCAGCTCAAGGCTCAATGCCCCGCTTCTGATGACTCCATCCGTACCCCGGCCAGAGCCGTAGGCTGGAAACTTGTCGCCCCCTCCGGGGGAGATGTCAGCGAAGCTGACAGAGGGGGTGTATTTGCCGCAAAGCGGCTATTCAGCTTTCCTAACTGCTAGTCGCTAGCAGCTAGAAGCCCCCCACATGTACGCACGCCGCTTATCTGAGTATTCCGCACTAGAGAGCCACCATTTGTCCTTATACAATAGACTTGAGTAGAAATTTCAGCTTATTTCACGAAAGAATATGGTTTTCATGGCAAGTGAGAAAGAAATTCTGTCACTTTCTCCGCAGGGAAAACCAGCGTTCCATCTCGTAGCGGAGCCGTGGCAGATTATATTCTTGACCGAATTCTCCCAGGCTCCTATAAACTCGAGATGCAAGGACAAGTTTCCACGGGCCAACAGCTTGCTGAAGAAGAAATGAAGGGCTCAAAAGTAAAAGCTGCCGCTGACTAACGATTATAGATAATGCAGGAGAGCCGTCCACTGACTGCGGACGGCTCTCCTCTGCGTATCTGCTTTTTACCAGGGCCACCAAGGTGGCTCCGGGCCGCGTATTGGGTGGCTCCCAAACGGCGTAATATTCAAAGCCCAGCGATGATGTATCGGCACTTCCTGACAAAGCACTGCACAGACAGTTATTTCCCGATGAGACCGATTCCCTTCTGCACCCAGTTGTCCTATTTCGGCTGTCACCAGCTGAGTGGCGGTGCCGTGGCGGATGCCATTCCGGACAGGATCATTCCGGGCTCCTACAAGCTCGAAATTCAAGGAACAGTCTCCATGCGGCAACAGATGGCTGATGCAGAGAAAAAAACGAAAGCAAAACTGAGGATTGATGATTAAAAGCCCGCAGGGCTGCCGCCCACTGTCCATGGACCGTGGACAGCTCTCACCTGCGGACCAGGTGGCTCTGAAACGGTGGAATATTTACTGAAACCACGTAACAGTGAAGCTCAAAGGACGACCGGTACACCTCGGTGGACAAACGGTACAACTTAGCGGATAAGCGGTACGCCTTGCGCGGAATATTCAGGCAACAGAACAGGTACAACTCAAACGACATACTAATCAAATAATGATATATGTTTACTCACCTGTCTATATGATAATTTCTCAAATAACTTTATAGCCCGGTTATTAATGTCATTCTCACACTTCTTACAAAACTTAGCCCACTCAGATTTTCCCATAAAGTGCGATGGATCAGTAATCCTTAAGCCGCTTTTGATTATATTTCGCGGCACATGATATTCCTGACAATACGTCTCGACATCTTCCGGATAAACAAAGTCCTGCCGTTTTATTTTTTCAGACAGCCAGTATATAGGATCACTACTGGGATTTGGCCATAAGGCCTCACCCTGGCGGAAAGCCTTATAAACTTGTAAGGCATAATATGGGTTTCTCGGTAAAGATTTTGGCTTGAAAAAATGTTTTAATTTTGTGTTCTTATCCCATTCCAAGCCCAGTGCATACTGAAGCGTAGGCCTCTTTAATACCTGAAATGTAATCTTTTTCAATATATTCGGATCTGTACGATATATATCCCTGATATCTGCACAATAAATTATTGGTGTATATTTCGAAAAATCTGTAATTGGATAATATTTACCATCTTTGAAATAGGTATAAGCGAAGAAATAAGCTATACTCTTCCTACGCGTAACATCAATATAGTTGGTTGGAAAAGAATAATGCTGGGCTATAGCCTCAAAATCAAGCTTTACCCCCAAACCAAAAGCATGCATCCTCGTGGCCACTCGATAATAAGGTGATTCTTTAAAAATACGTATAAACTCATATTTTTTGATCACTTCCGCACATCGATTATAGGGAGAATCAACAAAGCCACCCCTTTGCATCGAGGGAAGAAAATCTGGATAAAGCTTATTTTCTCCGCGAAACAAGTACGGATTAAGGGACCTGCCTGGCCAAATACCGAAATGTTGTGAATCCTCCTTAAAAATAATTCCCCAGGGACGTCTCCCATTACGATCAGTATCCCGTAAGCCATATCGATTTACCGGTAAGTTTGGGTGGTCAAGATCGTTTAACAGATGCATCATGCTATCCCAATCACACAACTCTTTTCCCTCAGCTAAAGTTCCGGAATAGAAATAGCCGGTTGGCAATTTACGTTTATTCCACATTTCCCCTCCTCATCTTTTTCCTTGTTAATCCTTAAAAGTGCCCCTTTAGACAATTCCAAATTTCACAACTGCTTATCAATGCACTTCAAATATTAGACTGCACAGCCCATTAATGCTCTCCACTTTATTCATAAACTGATCATAGCTATCTGTTCCGGTGCGATGTGGCTTACGCATATAAGTCTGTCCAAATTTATGCTTCGGATATTTCTCCCGCAGATACTTTCTCAGATCCCGCGCCGGAATAACGTCAAAGAGGTCTTGAGCCGGACCTATGTCAAGATTTTTCCTCTCATGGTCATGTACATTGGGCAGCCAGCAGACGCGATACTCTCTCTGGGCTTTGAAATAAACATACTTATCAAGACATCCAAAATGTCTCGTATTATAAATCCTCGCGGCCGATAGAGGGAAAAAAGGTTCTTCCGATATCAGTGTAACGCTATGTTCCCTAGGCTTTGTCCAAACGTCATGATAGGACACGTCGCCAAGGACACAATCCTCTCCCCGTTTGGCGATTGCATTTATGACCGATTTCTCAAACTCTTTTTCATCTTTAACGACAATGACAGTATTGCCAAAATTAAACATTTCCGAAGGGAGATTCTGGATAACAGATCCTGTGATATCAACTCGGTAAAAGCAAAGAAGTTTGCAATACCCGTACGCATCTATTCTGGCCCGGATCGTATCATTACAAATATGAGGATAAAAATCTTTACTTTCTGCCAGTATAGAAGATGGTATTTCCAAAGATATGCCCTCTGAGAAGTCCTGCTGCTTATCGTTGGCGGCTTTCAAGAGTTCTTCTTTGGACGCAAATGGTGCCTTTTCATAGGGGATCTTATTCCGACGTAAATCCCAAAAGGAGTAAAGTGAAGAGAAACTCAAATTCCCGGACCGATAAGAATCTGCATACTTGCTGTCAGTAAACCGGATCAATATAGAATTCACCGTATACCACCCCTATTATTCCATCACATTATTTTTCTTCTCGTCCGGCTTAAGGCTTTCTCTTGTATTATCAAGGAGCCGCTGCAACATCTTCAAATTGGATATCTTAACTATATTCGAAGACTGTTGCCCATACTTGCAAATCAGCCGCCTGATCTCATTACATAGAGCCGCTACCGTTTTATAGTCTGCTTTATAGAAATCTCTGACATTAACAATGTTATACACGGCACGGACCCCCTCGTAAAAATTAAAAACCTCCGCCGGTGTAGCAACATCGAGCTTATGGACCATTTTTTCTGTATCCGCAATACTCAGAAATTTCTTTTCACTCATAAAGGAACCCCAGTGATTCTTGCAGGTGATACGGAAATCTGCATCCCACTTCGTTTCCAACAGGAATTCAAATTCTTTCCGACTTAGGGCGGCTAATCTTTTTGCGATGCATGTATATACAGGATTCATTACCTCATTATACTTTTGAATAATGTTCGAATCTGAAGTTATATCTTCAATTGACAAAGCTTCCTTATTAAAGAATATTTCAGGTAGATTTTCTATAAATTGTACAATCTTCGCTATATCCATCTCCATATCTACAGCAAATCCTTCATTTTGCAAAATCAGAAAAATAAACATCATATTTCTTATATAATCCGGACCCATACCGGCTGGGATTGGTTCTGCTTCTATTTTCTTGATAGTCCTGGTTATCTCATCATCATTACTTGTACGCCATTGATAGAGCATTGAGACATCGGAAGCATCCATACGTTCTCTTGTGATTTCCTCATTAAAAATAGCCTTAAGATATTGAAATGCTTCCTTCTCACTAAACCATCTTTCCTTTATATAGGCTTGCACAAAGGGAAATACATAGCGCATATAGAAATACTTTCCGGACTTGTCCCAGAGACTAACCGACGACGTATCTAAAGACTTACTTCTTTTAAATTTTAAACATTGCCTGGCTGTATATCGTATAAATTCCTGGATAATTTCATCTTCGGAGTCATTGATTATATTGGGATTACAATCCGAAGAATCCTTACTTTCTTTTATATGGATAAGGCTTTCTTTTACGAACTTATATAAATCGCTGATGGTTGCAAAAATAAAGGCCAATATCCGGAGATTCATTTCCCGGCTGTTCTCATGATCCTCTTGCGGCAAAAGTGATTCATAAATAAAATTCCGCTCTGCTATGATTCTTTCTTTGAGATACTCATCCTTTTTATCAATAATATTGTCTAATATTGAATCAAAGACTTCATTTTGTGTTACATGAAATCGAATCGTTAAACTTACAACCTTCTCCTTGGCTACATTGTATATGCTTTCTTCCTGCCGTAAACCATCATTTTCTTTTTTGCGTTTTGTTTTATCAGTAGCTGAATCACCATCATCAAATTTTAGCGGGTACTTCTTTCGTATCTCATCTTCATTAGCAATCAGAATAACCCGAGAATTCTCATGTTCGCATAAATTATTTACATAGCCGAACAGTTCGCTGATATCTATGCTGGTTCGCTCTATATCATCCAAAACGTATACGATATGATCCGGCTGCGGTATTAATCGCAATGCTTTATCCAATTCCTCCTTTACGGATATACCAAGCGCCTTATTAAAGACCGGATTGGCTAAATTCAATGCTATATCACCGATGCGCATTGCCTTAGAAGGGATCTTTTTAGCTGTATACTTTGACACATAAAAATTAATAAACTGATGATAAATTACATCATCAAGTTCATTGAGACTTTTAACGCCAAACATTGACACATATATAAATCCCCATGACTTTTTATGCTTTGTTTGGAAAGAAGGGATAAACGTTTTCCGCAAATACCAGGTCTTCCCTGCGCCCCATGGGGCAGAAATCATGACTGCCTGGTGCAGCTTGTCATGTAATATATAATTGCTGAGAACTGAATCCAGTTTATTTAGATTGTCTGCCCTGATATTTTCCTTTTCCATATGATTGCCACCACCATTACATTCGAAACCCGGCACATTCAAATGCTTAATAAGTCTTGTCTTCCAGCCGGATTTCCACATAAAATCAAGTTTTTTCCCCCCAAAAAAAAATTAGCTCACTTTCCTGTATCATACCTTTTGTTCGGAGAATTGCAAAACTGAACATTACACCATTTTAAGAGCTCCTTTGGAGGATCTTCATAATAATGACAGTTACGCGAAAGAAAGCCGTCCTCAGCCAGTAGACAGCTCTCCTACATGATTCATGCTCGTTTCCTCTATAGTTATTTTTGCCTTTTCATCTTTCATTTCTTATCCCGTAAGGCTAAATCACATAGAAACCTGGACTCGGATTTCGAACCTGTAGAACTACAGGAGGATTTCGATCAAGAGTAGCACATGTAACAGCCCCATCTCCCAACTGTTGATAGAAACCGGAATTTTCAACATCCTTTCATGGAACAAGTGGAAATATCTCCACTAGTCCATGTGCCAAGGCAATTGGTGGGTCTATGAGCACGGAATAATCAGTCATCTAAATTAATTCTCTCAAACTGTATTGTATTATCTTTAATAACGATTTTATCAGCAGTGATAATGAATGATCCACCAATTGAGTTTTTCTTGATAAGCAATTTTATAAAAAATAAAAAATCCTGATCCGAACCGCGTTTTCCTAATAACTTGATTAATTCTCTTCCTGCTGATGTAAATGGAAATTGTGAAAAGTTAAATTCTTTTTCCGTATTTTCTTGACCACTACATTTAACGACCATACGTAACTGGTTATTGATAAGGGCAAATGGCCGGTCAGGTTTTACATTAGCACTCAAAGAAATAATACCGCTACTATTCATTAGCCCAAGGCCATCTAAATCAAGAATATCCTGATAAGTAATACCTACAAACTTCGAGTATTCTTGATCATTTGGAATGAATGCTTTATCTTCAGACATAAAGCAATGGCTACAAACTCTGTTAACTAATTCAGCTTGCTTTTGAGTGAAATTTTTTAAAATATCTAGAAGCTGTAGTGAATAGGTCCCTTTTTGATGTAATTCTCCTGCTAAAATTCTAGCCCAAAGGGCTTGCATTTCGCCGTCGCTGATATTACCAACAATATCATAAAATCTCATAAACCAGTCAAAGTCATATTTCTGATTTTGGTTAGATTGATTCTTGTAATCATTGTTGTATACTTTATCAGCCAATTCAGCAATATGTAAAAAATTATTAGCTTTGTAATACTCAGTATATGTCATATAACCAGAAGCAAGCAACTGATCAGCAACTTCCTGAAACTTTTTAGCTTTTAACTTTTCAAATTCTGCATCTCTGACTTTCTTCCTATAAAAAATGGCTGTAAATATTGCGCCAACTATCGGGCCAACCGGAGATATAGCTTTTAACCCATTTTGAAAGTATGATATCAAATCATTTCCATCCATATCTATTACTCCTGATTATTATCTAAAAATGACTTTACTTCACTTGCTGAACAACGAATATCACATCTATTTTCAGCCCTTAAACCACTCAATCCATTGTGCTTTGCGAACAAGGTATGGCTTCCTACTATATAAATTTGATTACAATATAAAGAGGGAAGAGTAGTACGAACAGTGTCATTGTCGATATACTTCATCCCTCTTTCTCTTTTTTGCCTCTAACCCTCATCTGGTTATCTTTCGTACCAGAGACGCATATCAGATGGATTTCTATGCAGTGGCACCAGATAGAACAGCACTCATCAACGGACAAGAGGTGCAACTACTGCATATTAACAGGAATAAGACTATCCATAAAGCATCAAAAATAATCAATCCCAATCAATTGTCTCTTCAGCCTTCTGTTGTACATCGATCTGCTGCTGTACATCCAGTGGAATGGCCACCCAATAGTTTTGGCGGCAAAGCTCAAGGAATTCATTAAAACGGTTTTTCTTATCCAACGCTTTAAGTGTCACAACTACACCATATCGCAGCCCATCCGGATAGCGGGTATCCAAACGTTCCTTCAACTTAATGTCCAATCCCCAGCCATTTGGGCCATATACCTTTTTGGGTCTTTTCCCGGAATTATAGCGTTCAATGATATGTTTCACATTATCCCATTTACGGAATAACTTTCTGGCTTCTTCTTCATTTGTATAGTCTCCTTCTTCAGCTTGGGCATTTTCATTTACTGACTTAATCCTCAACTTTTGATCGAAACGCCCAAAGTGGATATCCAGTTCAGTATTTGTATAATCAACTCCCTGATCTCGATTACATACAGGGAAATAACAGAGTGTCGCTTTTGCTATATAAGGATATTTATCGTTATAAACCGGTACAGGAATTTTTTCTGCAAGAGAATCATAGCTTTTAGCTGTCTCATAGAAAAAAAACTTAATTTCATCATTTGCACTCTCTACTATATCTCTAATGGATATCGGCGGAACACCAAATCCCTTTGCCTCCATATCCAGTTCCTTCTCATTCCACTTCGATGCGGAATCAATAAGAAGCGCTTTCGCCACTTCCCGGGGTAAATGGAGATTGTAAATCATATAAGCAACTTTCCTCGTAATCCAAGGGGCCGCAAAAGAAGTCCCTGCCATCCATACTTCGCCTAAACCGGTACAACCATGAAGCAATTCATTGGTATCCCCACCGAAGTAACTGACATCAGGTTTTCGGAAAAAAGATAATACCGGTCCCCTGCGAGTATAAGAAGCAGGTTCACCGTTCCTTCGAACTGAATTTACTACAATAGAATTGATGGAATCTGCCGAATCTCCCATGGGCAATCGACCCGTACGGTTCCTGTCATTTGTCCCCGCTACCACAAAAATAATGTCATACTCCGATTCCAGCTTATCCAGCAACGCTGCAACAGGAGAAATATAATTGGAATTAACAGGGAGCTCCGATCCAAGAGATAAATTCCATACCTTTATTTCCGGATTTTTTTCTACAATCCGCTTTATTTTCCTCAAAAGCGTAAATGATAAAACCTTTTCTCCTGGAGCAACGCCAAAATGCCTTACACGAAACCGCCCACATCCATCGTTATATTCTGAATTAAAAGCGGGTCCATCGACAATCAGCGAAGTAACTTCTGTCCCATGATCGATGGCTGCTTGATCTTGCTTTTCATCCTCTCCAAACCATTTTTCATAACTTACCCAGTCGTGGCAATATGCGCTTTCATCAAACGGGCCATCAATAACCCCCACTACCGGTTCATTTCCGGGCTTTGGAATACTTATTTGTTTAGGTATAGAAGAAGATTTTTCAAATTTAATCTGACTGAAATCAGGCAGAGACATGGAAATCAGGTATGGCGCATTTTCTTCCAACGCCTTCACCTGTTCCGGATATAAGAGCATAGTAGTCCCATCTATGATACGTTCTTGAGGCACATCGATTCCTAATTCTTTCATCAGCAGCACTGTGTCTTTCCCAGTCCTATAAATGGTAACAATCTGACTTCCTTCAGTCTCCTTAACGTAACGGGGTTCTGCAAAAAAAGCGACTTCCGAAGACTCTTCCAACATCCCCCCCAGCAGGCTTTTGGTAATGTTTAATTTGTTCATACAAGATAAGTATTTCTTTTGTAGCTTTGATACCTCTGATTCACTCATGCCTTCTGGTAAGTTTTTCGCTTTTCCTTCTTTTTTAGGCTGTTTAAAATAAAGGACTTTAAGGAAATTATTGTCTGCCAGCTCCAAGCCCATATTCCCCATAAATTGAATACATGCATCCAGCTTCCGTAGCGTTTCCTTCATTACTTTTAACGAAACAAAATGAGTAATAATATGGTATGGAAATCCTCCCTTTGTCCGACCGAATTTAGCGCCTACTATCGTTGCATTGGCAGATGTCTTTCCTCCAGAGAAGAAGTAAGATACCCGTCGACTTTTAGGAATAACTCGAGTATAGTGAACACTGACAAGTATCCCTCCAATTTTGTGATTTCTCTCCTTATCAGCAGCTAGAACAGAAAGCTCATGATATCTTCTCTTCAAGTCATCCAAAGTAATATGAGGATTTGACGAGTTGAATGCCGGGTAGCCGATGCTGCTTGTATTCGACTTGTAAAGGAATTTGCCTTTAAGCTGTACTATTCGGTTCATTTATTCTCCTCCCAATCCACGAGAGACACTACTCTTTGACATTTGCGTTAGTACACCAATCTGCCGGACAGTAAATCCCGCCTTCTTTAGATCAGACGGCGACATCTCTCGGGCTTGAGGGACCAGCATATAAAACAATCGTCTCATATATCCAAGTTCTTCACCGGGTGAACTGAAGGCCAAAGACGTTTTTATGTCATTCTTCAATTCTCCAGGCATTGGAATCTTCGAGAGTAATGAAAGAATTTTTTGTAAAAATCTTCCATCTTTCTTTAGGCCTTTATACTTACCAATCTCATTATCAAGAATGGCCTCTGCAATTTCCTGCAAATCATCTCTGCTGTATCGGTCAAAGTGAATGATTGCATCAAACCTGCGGCTCAAGGCCTTATCAAATTGCTTATATAAATTAGTTGTCGCAATGACAACCACATCGTCGTCCAGACTGTCCATACCCCGAAGAAGAGCAGACGTAGCACGTCCCATCTCACGCATATCATGACTATTAATACGGTCAAGAGCAAGCGCATCAATTTCATCAAATAGAAAAATTACATTTCGCGGCCTTGGATATGTATTCATTCCGGCAAAGAGATTTGCAATATTTTTAGCAGTTTGCCCCAGTCTGCTATCTACAAGCTGCCCTGCATCCAATTCGAGAAGTTCTCGTCCCAACATTCGAGCAAGCTGTTTAGCACTTTCTGTTTTTCCAGTTCCAGGAGCCCCTTCAAATAAAAACTTATGCACATTGGTCCCATGAAGGATTGCATTGGCAACCCCAATCAGATCCTGTTGAATTACCACCGGCAGGGGCAATGGTTCCTGGTTAAGGGGTACATTCTCAAAGTTTGATAAAGAAGCAGGCATAGACTGAACAGACAATGTATCCGTACGGGAAAGAAGTCCGGTTATATATTCCCCTAGTTCATAATCACCGTTCTTGTCAAACTCTTTTGCTATTTCATACGCTGTACGGCGGAATTCATTATCATTTCCATCCGTATGATATTTAATCAGATCGAGGATCATCTTTTTTTTCATGATACATAACCTCCCATAATTATTTTATCAAATTATGGGACGATAATCAATCATATTGGGACTGTACTCAAAATAATTTGACTTTTTCTGAAGGCTGGTGTAAGCTATAAATCGATGAAAGCTATTGGCGACAGTAAGTATTTTATAAACACTTTGCAAAGAATAACAAACTGTTACTATCTGGCTGTCTTTCAAATAGACTGGAGAGGATATCAATTCTCCCTCCCGCAAGGGCCGAGTATCCGTCTTAGCTTGATATGATTATTTTAAATCAGGTATTTCGCAGTCCAAGCTGCTGAATATAAAAAAAGACCGACAAGGTATAAACCTCATCGGCCTTCTTGGAAATAAAGAGAATCATCGATTACTCTATACTCCCTAGTGACATACTCAGTATAGAATGATTCTCCTCTATTTTCAAGTTTTGGCGCAGGATTCTTTGGAAATTTTCCGAGAACCATATGTAGCACTTGGAAGAAAGGAGAATATGTAATATTGCGCAAAAAACGTAAAGTTAGAAAAAGTGGAATCATTTTTCGGGCATGGATTCGCCTTAAAGATGGCCGAATTATCTACGCACGTGATTATGGTCACAGAGGATTTCCAATAAGGACTTAATTGTCCCCATAATCTGACGAATTTGGAAGAAGCACTTCGTAGTCGAGTGCTTCTTTTAACTTGCCTATTTTCTTCGTTAATTAAAATCGCCTTCTCACTTTTATCCTAATTCTACCTGGCTATTAATATCCCGTAATCGGAAAATGACATATGAAAAAGAGCGAAGATTGTGCTCTGTAGCTTCGCCGCCGGAAGTGCTCTTCACTCTTCCCTCTTCTCTTATAAAATTACTTCTTCCCCAATATATACTCCCTCAGATCCTCATGGAGTATCCTCTTATAGTCCTCCACCCCAGGCTGGTCGAAAGCGTTGATATTGGCCATAGCTCCTTCATAGGCTATCGCCAGAAAGAAGAAATACATCAGTGCTCCCACGTGGAATGGCGTCAGTTCTGCCATAGCGATGTGGCAGCTCATGCGCTCTTCGGAGGCCAGGGCTTCCTCATTGGCCCTTCTGGCAGCAGCAAGCATACGGCTCATGGGAACCGGGCCACTCGCATTTTTTTCGTCACAGAGAACAGAGAGGTCCGCCGGAAGATGCTCCACGGAAATGAACTGTACCAGTTTATTCTTCTTCCCCTGCTGATGCTCCTGGGTAAGGGAATGCATATCCGTAGTTCCTACGGCAGCCACCGGCGTCCTGCCGTTATAAACGATATTTCCCTGAAGGTCATATTTTTTGCCCAGAGATTCGCCTAAAAGCTGGGCATACCACCAGCCGAAGGAGCGAAGCTTGTCACCATAGGGCATGACCACCTCAGCAGTCATACCGTATTCCTTCATGGCGATGAATTTCAGAGCCGCCAGCATAAGCGCCGGATTTTCAGAAATATCTTCCGACCGGCAGGCTTCTTCCACCATCCGCGCCCCCTGCAGAAATTCCTCTATAGGAATGCCTGCCAAGCTGGCGAAGACAAGGCCCACCTGGGAAAATACGCTGAACCGTCCTCCGATGCCGTCGGGCACCGTGAAGCAGGGGAAATGGTGTTTCTCCGCCAGTGGACGGATTCTTCCTTTTTCCTTGTCCGTAATAGCCATGAGATGGAGATCACATGCCCCACGCAAAAGCTTTTCCAGCCCCCGCGCCGCAGACACCGGCTCGATGGTGGTGCCGGACTTGGAAATCACCAGAAGCAGCACATGGAGCCTGCGTTCCACCCTTTTCCCTTCCCGGTGGACGCAGTCCGCCAGGTCCGAAAGGCTCACGGGATCCACATTCTGGCCGGCAAAGTACACCTTCGGGCAGCCGCCCCGCTCTTCCTTCGTCATTTCATTCCAATAGGGTCCGCAGAAAAGGTCAAAGAGCGTCTGGTTTCCCAGGTATGAACCGCCGACGCCGATGGAAATGAGGATATCGTAGTCCTTTGCCTTACATCCAAGGGAAAGAAGATTTTCCTTTTCTTCTTCGGAAATCAGCAAATCCTCATCCAAAAGATAAGGAAGGTGCGGAAAAAGCACGGACACCCCATTGGGCCCCTTCCCGGTGGTCCGGATTTTCTCCACCGCCTCCGCCGCCCTGTGGATATCTGCATCATACCATACAAGATCTTCGTCCTTCACACTCCAGTCCTGGCCGAAAATATTGTTGACATCTATATACAATTCATCATGAATACTGATACTCATGGCCATTCCCCATTTTTTTATGCTATTAACAAAAACATTGTTGTATTAATAAAAGGCATCTCCACTCACATAAGGAGATGCTCTTTTACTTATCAGTTACTTGTTCAGCTTATCACCATACATCTTATCGTAATAATTCTGATATTCACCGGAGATAATATCTTGCCACCAAGGCTTATTGTCTAAGTACCAACGAATTGTTTTCTTGATTCCATCGGCAAATTTGGTCTCCGGCAGCCAGCCAAGTTCCGCGTGGATTTTAGTGGGATCAATGGCGTAGCGGCGGTCGTGGCCTTTGCGGTCTTTGACGTAGGTAATGAGGCTTTCCGGTTTGCCCAGTTCCTTCAGGATAAGCTTTACAATGTCGATGTTTGCCATTTCGTTATGGCCACCGATATTGTAGGTTTCTCCTACGGTGCCTTTATGGATGATGAGGTCGATGGCTTTGCAGTGATCTTCCACATAGAGCCAGTCACGGACGTTCTTGCCATCTCCGTAGACCGGAAGGGGCTTGTTGTCCAGGGCATTAGCAATCATGAGGGGGATCAGCTTTTCAGGGAACTGGTAGGGGCCGTAGTTATTGCTGCACCGGGAAATGGTGGTGGGAAGGCCGTAGGTCCTGTGGTAAGCGCCTACGAGAAGGTCAGCGCCCGCCTTGGAGCTGCTGTAGGGAGAAGACGTATGGAGTGGCGTCTTCTCCGTGAAGAATAGGTCCGGCCGGTTCAGGGGCAGGTCGCCGTATACTTCGTCCGTGGAGACCTGGTGGTACCGCTGGATGCCATACTTCCGGCAGGCGTCCATGAGGACAGAAGTGCCGATGATATTGGTCTCCAGAAAGATCTCCGGATTTAGGATGGACCGGTCCACGTGGGACTCAGCAGCGAAGTTCACCACCACATCCGGATGTTCCTCTTCAAAGAGTCCATACACCGCATCCCGGTCACAGATGTCCATTTTTACAAACCGGAAGTTGGATTTATCCATGACAGGAGCCAAAGTAGACAGGTTTCCTGCATAAGTCAGTTTATCCAGGCAGATGATCCGATAGTCCGGATACTTGTGCATCATGTAAAATATGAAGTTTGAACCAATAAATCCGGCGCCGCCGGTAATGATAATCGTCATATGTTATTATTCCCCTATCTTACGAGACTTCTTTACAAAGTTTTTCTGGATTCCATAACCTTCATAAGATATTTCCCATACTCATTTTTCATCAATGGTTCTGCCAGTTTTAACAGGTCAGCTTTATCGATATACCCAAGGTTGTAGGCAATTTCTTCAGGGCAGCAGATTTTAAGCCCCTGCCGTTCCTGAATCGTTTCCACAAAAGCAGCTGCCTGAAGAAGTGATTCATGGGTACCGGTATCAAGCCAGGCATATCCACGACTCATAGTCTCCACCGTAAGAGTTCCTTCTTTCAAGTACAACTTATTCAAATCAGTGATTTCGAGTTCACCTCGTGCCGATGGCTTGAGGGATTTTGCTTTATCCACAGCACTTTCATCATAGAAATAAAGTCCAGTGACAGCAAAATGTGACGTCGGATGGATTGGTTTTTCTTCCAGCTTCACTGCATGGTGTTCATCATCAAAATCGACTACGCCATATCGTTCCGGATCATTAACATAATACGCAAATACAGTAGCTCCGGATTTCTTCTGCACTGCTCTCTGCAACATACCGGATAAGCCATACCCATAAAAAATGTTATCTCCCAAGATAAGGGCGCAAGAATCTCCAGCAATAAAATCTTCTCCGATAATAAGCGCCTGGGCAAGTCCTTCCGGCTCTTCCTGTACTTTATAAGAAATATGAAGTCCCCACTGGCTCCCATCCCCCAAAAGATCCACAAAATTATGATAATCTCTCGGCGTGGTGATAACCAGGATATCACGAATTCCTGCCAGCATCAGTACAGATAACGGATAGTATACCATCGGCTTATCATAAACAGGCATGAGCTGCTTACTGATGACCTTAGTCAACGGATACAGACGTGTCCCACTGCCGCCGGCTAGAATAATTCCCTTCTTTATCATTTTTACTTCTCCAGTATGATATCGCAAATTCTATCTACATCCTCAGTTGTGAGTTCGGAATACAAGGGAAGAGTGAGAATATGGCGAGACGCATTATAAGCCACCGGTGTTTTCTGGATAGGGAAACGTCCCTGGTACACAGTAAACTCGCTGGTAAGAGGATAGAAATACTTCCTTGCGAAAATATTATGTTTAGCAAGGCGATCAGCCATTTCATCCCTGTTCTTTTTAAATACTTTTTCATCGAAATAGACAGGGAAATAGGCATAATTACTTTCCACATTTTTCTGTATTTTGCAGAGGCCTATTCCCGGAACGTCGGATAACCTCTCACGGTAACGTTCCACTGCTGCCTTACGCTGTTTAATCCACTCGTCTACGTGCCGAAGATTGCAGAGCCCCATCGCTGCCTGAAATTCCGTCATTTTGGCATTACTGCCGATCAGTTCAGCGTCCTCTTTGCCATACATACCAAACATCTTTAAGGCTTCCAACTCTTTACGGAGGCCGCTGTCATGATACGCCAAACCGCCTCCTTCAATCGTATGGAAAACTTTTGTCGCATGGAAGCTGTACATGGCAATATCCCCTAGCGCGCCGACTCCTTTGCCATTCACTTTCACGCCAAAAGCATGGGCCGCATCGTAGATAACTTTCAAGTGATGCTTCTTAGCGATGGCTTCAATCTTTTTATCATCGCAGACATTCCCATAGACATGGACTGGCAAAATAGCACAGGTTTTCTCTGTAACCAAAGCCTCAATCTTATTGGGGTCCATGGTATACCATTCCGGCTCCACGTCACAGAATACCGGCGTCAGCCCGCACCTGACAATAGCCTGGGTAGTAGAAGCATAGGTAAAAGGAGTTGTAATGACTTCCCCATGGAGATGCAGCGCATTCAGCGCCGTCTCCAGCGCCAAATGACCATTAGAATAGAAAGAGAGATTCTCTACGCCAAGGTATTTCTTCAGTTCTTTTTCCAGCTTCTGGTGCTTTGCTCCGGAATTAGTAAGCCATCTGGAATCCCACAAATCTTTGATTTCATTCACATATTCCTCGAAAGGGGGCATAGATAACCTTGTTACATTAATTTGCTTTTCCATTACATTTTCACTCCATTTAATAAAACTTCTACCATATCAACGCCCATGGTTTTAATACCAAATTCCTTACCAATTTCCCTTCTTTCCGCAAAAGAATCATCGAGATACAAGGCATGGGCACTCGGATGGATAAAATCTTTCTTCGCCTGGTTCCTGTCCAAATGAATAAGTCCGGTAAAAAGCTCGGGCATGATTTTCCTCTCCTGCAGTGATTTGAGAATATCCCCATCATGCTTTGTTACGAGGTAAACAGGAATGCTCCGGTTCTGGCATCGATACAGCAATGCTATGACAGATTCATTCACTCTGTCATGAACAATGATCGTATCATCATAATCAATATACAGCTCATCATATTTAAAATTCAGATCATAATCATTTGATAACGCACGATCAGTTTCCACATAGTCAAACTGCGGATCAATAGTCACATCATATCCCATGAAGTCGAAAACCGTAAGAAGCGGCAGATTTACTCCCCGAGCCCGTTCCACACACATGGTACCAGCTACTCGAGTCGCACATTCCATCAGGCGATATTCGCCCCCGGCATTTTTCTTTACCTGGAAAAACCATACGCCCCTGAATTTCATACGTTCATTGATTTCTTCAGCGATTTTCTGAATTCTTTCATCTTTAGGTTCAAGGAAAGAATTCACACTGATTCCATTTTTGATTCTCCGCCGACTGCGATGGGAAGCAAACAAAAGCCTGCCATTCCGATCAGTAAAACAGTCTACCGTATACTCTGTCCCCGGCAAAAATTCACACACCACCTGCTCCTCTTCCCGATGGGCCAGTTCAAATTCCAATTCTTCCCGGTCAAATACTTTCTTGACTCCCTGTGCGCCCTGTCCTACAGCCGGCTTCATAAGGACCGGATACTGATGAACATCATTGGGGGATTTATAGACTATGGGCAGGAAATCCAGTCCCTTTAATTTTTCATAAGTTTTCTTCTTACTGCGGCAGATATCAACAGCTTCCTTTGATGAGGTCAAAACTTCTGCATGAAGGCTATCCCTTACTTCAGATAATTTCAAAACCACCGCATCTAAAGCTGGAAGGATATAGTCGATATTGTACTTATCAAGAATAGCATTCAGTTTGTCTATAAATTCATTATCTGTGATATAGGGAATGTTCGGAATATAATTTTCATATTCCCACAGTCCATGGTCAGACACACTTGACCCACCAAATAAGGTAATGAAGGAAATATCCTTCAACGACTTATTGATTTCCAGTCCCACTTCAGAACCACAGGGAAATACAAGAATATTTTTATGCTGCATAAAACACCCTTCTCCAATGAACAAGATAGAAAATATATTGATTTTATAATCATAGCACAGTTCGACCAGCATGTTCCATGAGAAACTTCACATTGATTCAATATGCTGATTTTACTGCAATAGATACTCCTTATCTGGCTTTCCAAGTCTACCGCTGTACCAGTTTGAAAAATACAACCTCCAAATAAGAATAAATCGCACACTCTGAAAAATACGGTTCCTCGATCGCCGCCGGTCTCTTCATTTGATAAAAGGGAGAGACCGCTTTATAAAAAATCATTAAGCGGTTATCCATCAAACACGATAAGGGATAGAGACTGAGTTTTAATCGGATGGACCGAAAGAGCTAATGGATCCGGATAGTACCAAATAATGATGAGCCACAATCAGCAGCATAATAATAATAATACGAAACCGTTCGAGGCAGGAATCTCCCCCCTTTTAATAGATACTGTATTTACCAGGAAAGTCTCTTTAATAAAGACTTACCTGCGCTCTATCACTTCATCCCATCCATCATCCTAAGATACATCTCTTTAAGTGTTATGTCAGACCGCCAGCCCAATTGCAGAAGCTTATGAATATCTAGATTTAAATGGTGGGGGGGGGGAAATTTTCGATTTACATCATCCGTTTTCGATGAGATTCGTACCTTAATGCAATTCCCGCCGATTTCTCGTGCAACCATATGTGCCATTTCACCAATACTGCAGTAGGTTGCCGGATTGCCGGCATTATAAGCTTCACCTGCTTTTCCTTTCAATAATACCAGCAATATAGCGCTCACCGCATCTGCTGTATAGAGATACATTCTCTTACTGGTACCCGCTGTCTGGAGTACTATATCGGTACCATTAATAGCATCTCTTGCAAATTCAGCAAATACACGCTTATCTCCCTTTTCAACGCCCGGTCCAAAGGTTTGTGCCAACCGCACAACCTTTGCTGGCAAGCCGTACTCATTGGCATAACTGGCACAGAGATTTTCACAAAGACGCTTGGCAATCGGATAACAGCTTCTAACTGCCATAGCATCCAGTGTACATCCCTGAGATTCCGGAATTAGCGCATCGTCATGAGGCGCCCCATAAACTTCCATGCTTGACAGATAAATAAAACCGGTAACCCTCTTCTGGCGGGCCAGTTCCAGTAATTTACTCGTTCCTTCCACTGCAATGCGAATGGTTTCTACCGGATGTTCAACAAAAAACAAACTGGCTGTAGGACTCGCTCCATGGATAATATAGTCCACATCGCCTGAGATTTCCGGCAGTTGCTCCACGTTTCCGATAAGAAAGTGCAGCTGTTCAGATTCTTTTCCAAGCATTCTCCTGGCCTTGTTTGGGTCACGAACCAGGGCAAGTACCTGAAGCCCCAAATGCTTTGCCTTATCTGCAAAAAGTAATGCTTTAATCAGAGTAGACCCTATCAATCCTGTCCCACCGGTGACCAGCAGTTTTTTATTCCGCAATAAATCCCACGGAATAAATTCTGCCCGACTGATTTTCCCCAAATCGTCATCCACTACATTCTCCATCGCCATACCTCACAATCCCAAAATCTGCAAGCTTTCTCTGGCATCCATGATAGCCCTGAAAATATAAAAATCGGAGGGTGTCGTAATCTTTATATTCTCACTCGGGCCATCCACGGTAAATAATTCATGTCCATAGTATTGCATAAGACTGGCAGAATCAATAAAATCAAGTCTGCCCGCCTTTCGAGCCTGTTCATGGGCCTTAAACAATGCATCCAGCCGGAAACACTGCGGAGCCTTTGCCATTTCGCACTTTGACCTTTCGAAAATCTGCCCTACCCGGTTCTCCTCTCCATCTTTCAGGAAAATCGTCTCAATAGCTGGGGCCACCGTCACTGCACTTCCATGAACTTTGACAGAATGGATACAGCGGGAAATTGTTTCCTCATCAATGAGTGGGCGGACACCATCATGTACGAGGACAATGTGATCACCCCCATAAAGCTCATAGGCTTTTTTTACGCCATGATAGATGGATTCCTGCCCCGTTTTCCCTCCTGAAACAATGGCAGAAACTTTTGTGATATGAAATTTCTGCAAAAGGTCCTTGGTATAGTCTATCCAGGACTCCAGACACACGAGGATAATATGATCAATTTCCGGATGATTTTCAAAATTATCCAGTGTATAAACCAAAACTGGTTTCCCATGCATTTCCAGAAACTGTTTGGGCTTTGACCTCGTATTCATCCGTGTCCCAGTCCCGCCTGCAAAAATAACAGCTATATTCATATACACCCCTCCAAAACCTATTTCCGATTAATTTATCTTCTGGCCGCTTTTTATTTCTTGTTTTCTGATTTCCACTTGTCCATTTCCCTTTTGATGACCTGAATCTCGCCAGGAATGATCTTGTAATTGCGATACAGCTCTCCCATTCTTTCTATGATTTCCTTTTCCCGACTTTCCGTAAAAGGAACCCCAGCCATCATTGCCCTGATTTTATCCATAACTGGCTGGTGGGGATACTCCGTCCCAATATGTGAAACAGAAATATGGGGCTTTCTGATTTTCAAAGCCTCCTGCGTGCGTATAATATCTTCATTTTTATGCAAAAATGACCGTATGGTTTCCATATCCATTTGATACTCCGGTGTCTGCAGCAAATCACTGCAGAGATGGCCTTTGACATCCTCCAGTACCTGGATTACATCATGTATTCCGTCATCTGAAATGATTGCTGTCCAGGTCAAGCAGATGATCAAAATTGTGAGGTCCATAGCCCCAATAACTGATACGAGTCACATAGGTATCCAGAAAACGAATATACGGTTCATAACTGTTCAGATTCCCTTTCACAGGTAGAGAAGAAAACAACTCCAGCATTTTCAGATAGACCCGTGGTTCAATCAAACCATTTACGGACAGGAAGTTACAGATCTGTATGAAATCTGAATCAATGGGCCTTTTTCCCCATGCCCATTCGATGAATTCAATAAATTTCATCCAGATTTCACTGGGATGGCTATCGCGGCAGAATGCATCTGCCAGATCCACTAAAGGAATCCTGAATAAATGATTGATTGTCCCATTGTCTTTATAGATTTTTTCATGAAACAATTCTTCATTGTAAGTTTTCCAGACTCTGGCCCAGGAATCTTTCGGAGCACCAAGCACTTCCTTCATGAATTTTACCACAGCCATATGGGCATTGGTATACTCGGAAGAGCCATTCTGCAAGAGATTCCATATGATCCGGTTGATTCTTTCCCGCTTTTCTCCAGCGATCCTGAAGCGGAGGCTATCTTCTGTCAGCATCGTTTCCTTTGTATGCTCATACCATGCCTGAAGCCTGAAATCTGACACTTCATACCCGAAAAGAGACAAAACTTCCCGGGAAACCAGGTTATCTTCCCTTTCCAGTACTTCCTCCAGCCGTGCATCAAAAGAAGGACACCTGTACTTCCCCATTTCTGCTGTAACCGGAGCCTTCCTATCAGGAACCGGCACTTCATCCCAAATCTTTTTACAGAGATGAAAGATATCGACTTCTTCCGTTACATCGTTAAAGAGGAAAGTTTCCTCCAATTTTCTACTTGGCTTCAGCCTTTTGTATTCCGGGACCATAAAGTTCTTCAGGAAGAAAAAAGTCACCACCACCTTTGCCGTAACACCATCGACTTCATGCCCTCCATACCTTTGGGCCCAGGATCGGATACCATTTAGAAATTCTCCGACCCGGCGTACTGAAAGAACTTCCTCTTTTATTTCAAGTTGTCTGGGGAAGACCAACCCCATGAAATAATAGTCCACGGGCAACAAAAGATTTCTGATCATCTCCTCTAACGTACCTGATGGGGATGAGCTATCCGATATTTTCATATCAAACGGCTGCATCCTCATGTCTTTCCAAATATAAGAAACCATGGTCTGATAAGAAAGATGGGTCAGGTCCATTTCTAAGGGAATATACTTTTCCAGATAGTCCCGGCTTATGTCCAGATTTTGTTCCAGCCTGTCAGCATCATATTCGTAGATTACTCTGGTTTTTTCTCCTGCCAGCCTCTCAGAAAAGGCGAGAAGCTTTTTGACTGCTTCTGCATCGCCGGCCCGCTCAATATCTTCAAAGACAAGAAGAACCCCTTTATCCAGATACGCCAGTTCTCTTTTTAATCCTTCAATAGCCGTTGCAGTTCCAGGTTGGCTCCCACGGAAAAAATGGTAGACCAGGCGGCCCCAAAAGTGATTTCCCAATACCTGCAGTGCCTCTGTGGAGTAAAAAGAGAAAATATGGTTTGCACGCAGAAGGTCGTCCAGTTTTCTTATGATAATCCGGTCGAACTCATTGTATTTATAAGACAGGACTCCGATTTTGATGACATAATAGGCATCACGAATCTCTTTCGTTGCACACAAAGCATTCACCACGAAGGATTTCCCATTCCCCCATGGGGAATTGACCCCAAGGACTGGCGTAAGGCTAAGCAATTCTTTCATCCGTTCCAAATCATATACATGCTCAGGAAACAGTTGGTCGGACTGATTACTGTTCTTTTCCCTGAATTCCTCATTTTTTTTGCATATCTGCCAGCTGCATCGGAAATCCTCCGTCAGAATAGAAAAAAGGATAAGAAATAGCAGAAGACTATAGGGGGCCCCCTTCAGCCAAGCCACGGCACCACTATGGATAGAGACCGTGCAGAATGCAAGCAGGCTGCCGGCAGCCGCAGCAAGAAAGCTTTGATGAAATATGACATTATGCCGGTCGGAATAGAGATACAACACAATCCCCCAAAGAATGGCAAGTACAAGCATGTATCCACATAGAGGTATATGTCCAAAGGGCAAAAATAGGAACAGGGAAACGATAAATACCAGCAAGCCTTTCACCACAAAGCCCATGAAATCCCCTCCCCTGTAGAATAAAATTATATCGCGTTATTTATTTCATAGCTCGATTCGCCGCTTGATCTCCTCCACAATCCGTTCGGAATTGTTCTCGTCGTTTACATCCATATCATAGAATGCATCCCGCACTTTTTCCCGCCAGGAGCTGTCCTTTTCCGGGTGCTGCACATAAGCCAGTACTTCTTCCATCGTATCTCTCCAGGTTTCCGTCTTTGGGCCGGGGCTGTACTCATCATAGTCATAGTTGAAGTCACAGTCATCATTGACATAGGTTTCTTTATCGGGGCAATAAAAGATCACCGGCCGGTCTAGAAGGATGAAATCATAGGCAATGGATGAATAGTCAGAAATCATGATGGTATAGGTTCCCAAGGTTTTATACACGTCCTTTTCATCATCATAGAGAATCCGGGGGCAGTCCTTCATGGCATTTCTGATATTTCCCGTATAGTTGCGCCAGGTATGGGGGTGCAGACGGATCGTAAAGGTACCATCAACGGCTTCCATCATTTTTTCAATAACCGGAAAAGCACTGACCAGGTCCGCCACCATGGCCCTCTCATCTTTCACTTTCCAACGGTATGTGGGCGCATAGAGAATCTTGGGCTTAGCAGAAGGCTGGGCTGTATGAAGATATATATTGCGCGGATGGCCGCTCATAAAGCAGCGCTCCCTGGGCACGCCCCAGGTATGGGCAAGGGTTGCCAACCGCTCCGGTCCCGGACAAAGGAGCATGAAATATTTTTCAAAAAGCTCCCGGTAATAAGCGTGGCGCAGGTATTTCAATTTTTTGACCAAGCGCATCCCCAAGCCATCTTCTGGCTGGGGCAGAATATCCTCAAAAAAAAGAACGCCATTTACATTTGTATTTTTAATATGATTGCCATTCGTGCGGACCATCGCTTTTAATCCCACACCATGCCATAATTGGACTACTTTCGTACGATTATTAAATCCGGAAAATGGCTCATAATCGGACATAACGAAGTGATCGGTCACAGCAATGGCAGCGTGTTTCAGTACATTTCTTCCTTCTTTTGTACGAAAGAAAGCCACCGGTTTGCCCTCGGCCTTCAGTTTTTCATAGACCTCCTTATCTCTAGTCATCCAGCAGGCCCGGATTTCCGGATGGTGGGCAACGGTCCATTCGTAGAGGTACATGGCATTATCCAGATATCCTTTTTTATTAAAGGCTGAGAAGACCCACAGGTTTTTCTGCTTCGGTACCATGGAATAGAGCCAGTAGCAAAGGAAGTTCAGAAGGTTCTTCCCATGGTTCTTTACTTTGATCCGCAATGGATCAATTGTTTTCACCAGTTTCCCGTACGGACGGAGGGCATTCCGATACCAGCGGTTCCGCACCACCAGTTTGTACACAGGCCAGGTCAAAGTCCCCGTCAGCATCTGACTGTCGTGGTAGAAGGAAAGGAAGGCATTCAGTACAATTCGGCCTGCTTCCGGATAATCATGAAAAAAAGCAGTGATTTCATCTGTCATGCCATTGCGTTCACAAATAGCAAGATAATTCCATGCTTCCCTTTTAATCCGGTTCTCCACAGTCACTACAGGGTATCCATCCCAGTGCTCTAAAGCATAGTCCCTGAGCCCCTCTAAATATCGGACATAGTCTAAGCGCGTGCGTAAAAAGTTCGTTTCTTTATCTGTGTCAAACCACACACTTCCGGAATTGATACGATATACAGAAGTGACATCAGGAAGAACCGCCACCTCTCCTATCCCAAGCTGCAGCAGTAATATGGGGGCATCCCCAATGATCCCCTTATAATACCACTCTGGTTCTTTTAAATCATAGTCCCACCTAAAGAAATAGGAAGATGTCTGTAATATATTATTATCAATATATTCTGCTGTGCTGTACAGTTTCTTGGCTTTACGGATAGAAGGATTGCTGTCAGGAATAATGTATTTACCATTAACTGCTATATACCAATCTTTGAGATACCAGTCTTCCGGTGCCTTGATTTCAGTTCTCGTTCCACAAACTTTTATATTCTTATGTTCTTCCATATATTCGACTTGCTTTTGCAGTTTATGGTCATCTACCCAGTAATCATCGCCTTCGCAAAAAGCAATGTAAGGAGATGTGGCATGCTGGCAGAGATCGATGAGATTCCTCTGGGCACCCATATTCTTTTCACGAATAAAGGGAACAACGATATCCGGATATTTCCTCGCATATTCCCGGATAATGTCTGCTGTATGATCAGGCCCATGGTCTTCTCCTACAAAGATTTTAAATTTGAAATCTGTCTTCTGCATAAGAAAACTATCCAGGGCATCCCGGATAAATTTTTCATGGTTATAGGAAATACAAACGACAGTGACCATGGTACCATCATTCTCTTTTATCTTTTTTTCCGTCATCGGACCGATGCTGCCATCGTCCTGTATTCTGTAGCTGTCTTCATTGACTTTCCGTAATCTATCCATACCCCTTGCTTCTCCTGTTCCGACTGATTTATATTTACACAAATTTATACAATAGAAAACCTGCCATGATGGACCTTTTAACATCCTTTTACCGCGCAGCAAGCCCCAGCTTCATCCTGAGCCGGGTCCCCACCTTTTCATAAATGGCCAGGGGAAGAAAGGCAAGTACCAGCCCCTTATGCCTGCATTCCTCAAAGACCTGCCCCAAATGGACGGCTGGATATTTAATTTTATGAAAAATGGCAGTGGCCAGAATCTGGCTTCTGGCTTTTATAAATTTTATAGACCGGTCTGTATTCGCAGCCACCCATTGTTCCATACAATTCACAAGGTGCATGTCCCTGGCATCCATGGTACGGATCGTATCTATCCTTAGAGAAGAGGCATTATCTTCCCCGGTGCCTCGTCCCAGCCGATAGGCCCCCAAGACAGAGGGCAGTCTTCGGATTTTCCCACATGCAAGCGCCATAAGAAAGACAATCTTATCCGATACCTGCCTGTGAGACTCCATAACTGAAAAATCGGTAATCCCCATGGATTTAAAATTTCTGATGCACAGAGAGGAAAGCTGCCCAGGGAGATGCATACCATCATATTTAACCAGTTCCATGTCATCCGATGAAGTTAGCCAGTCCAGCCGCCGAATACAGGTGTCATTTCCGATGGCATCCACAATTTTTACAGGATGCACATTTCCGCTGTAATGTGGATGGTGAAGAAGGAATGCCCGCTGCTTTTCAAGCTTATCTGCCGAAATCCAATAGTCATCCCCGTCACAGAAAGCGATATACTCATCCTCCGCCATCTCCAGAAGTCCTCGCAGGTTTGCTGAGGCCCCCCTATTCTGCTTATGAAAGACCGGTACAACCTGCCCAGGATATCTCTCCGCATATTCCGCTATAATTCCCGGGGTGCCATCCGTAGAAGCATCATCGCCAATATATATGATAATATCCTCCCTAATTGTCTGCATCAGGATGCTGTCCAAACACTGGCGTATATACTTCTCCTCATTATACGTAACAACCAAAACATCTATTCTTTTTCGGTTCATCTCTTTCATATGCCCTTATATATCATTATCATTTAATATATTTCTTATATAATCTCCACAACAAAGCATAAAAGGAAGGTGAAAGGAAAAGGGCCAAAATGGCAACTTTATCTCGGCGTGGTGCCTTCGGATCCTGTAGTATCTGTTTCCCATACTTCCTGATATAGGCAATCATGGCCTTACGCTCACGAGGAAAATCGTCCCATCCCCCATGGGTAATCATCTGGTCCAGTGTGCTGAACCGTGCATAGACCTGCCGGCGGCGAATCGCTTTTGATAAATCTGGATATACAGTAAGTACATCACCGGCCATGGTATCTGTCATTTCCAACAAATCGAACTTTCTCTCGGAAAACTTACCGGTAACAATCGAATTGGGCCGTACAAAATAATTGTACTTGCATTTAAACCCACAGGCAATATACCCGCTTTGAATAAAAAGCTTGTATGTGGTCCCGATGTCCTCAAAAAGTTTTCCTACGGGAAAACGGATAGATGTAAATAAGAATCGGTCATATAACTTGGCATAGGCCGATGTATCTACAAAGCCATGATATAGCATGCTTTCCAGAGCATCATGGGCACTCATGCGGCATTCCATGCCATTTCCGACTTCTTTTCTTTTGTCCTTCCCGGTGAATACCGTAGTAAGGCAGCACAGGGACATGGGACATTCATATGCAGAAATAAGATGGTAAAGATATGCAATCATATCCTTTTGGACTGTATCATCGGAGTCTATGAACGTAATGAATTTCCCATGGGTATGGTAAATCCCCGTATTTCTTGCTGCAGAAAGGCCACCGTTTTCCTGCCGTATAACTCTAATCCGCGGGTCCGAAACCGCATACTTCCTGCATATTGTTCCTGAGGAGTCTGTGGACCCGTCATCTACAATAATAACTTCTATGTTTTGATAAGTTTGTCCCAGGACTGTATCGAGGCAGCGCCCTACATAGGATTCTACGTTATAAACCGGTATAACCACACTGATCAATGGATCCGATTCCCTATCATTGCGTATACTATCTCCCATTTTTACGTTCCATCTCTTCTAGATATTCTTCCGCAGCCTTCCGGGCTGCCTCTTTATGGCCTGCTTTCAGCATATCCAAAAGTCTGGCCGCTTCTGTTTTTTTCTTCTCTTCTGCCTCTTTCCGTTTTCTCTCCCTGTATTTGTCCGCCATCTCTTTAATCAGTGTACTTCCGGAAGGTAATTTCTTACTGATCAGGAATTCTTCATAGGCGTCGCAGAAGAGCTTCACATCACTGCCGAATCCCACTTGCTTCCCATGGTCCAGCCATAAAATTTTATTGCATAATTCCCGTACCTGCCCCAGGGAATGAGATACCAGAATCCCTGTCACCCCACTGGCCAGGATCTGTCTCATCTTATCGCCGCTCTTTTTCCGGAAAGCGCCATCTCCGACACTGAGTACTTCATCCAAAATCAATATATCCGGATTTACAAGGCAGGCTATAGAAAAAGCCAGGCGGCTCTTCATTCCACTGGAGAGATGCTTGAAAGGTCGTTCCTGAAAATCATCGAGTTCAGCAAATGCGATGATATCTTCATATTTCTCATCCATAAACTTACGTGTGTATCCCAACATGGCGCCCCGAAGATAGGTGTTTTCCCGGACTGTCAGGTCCTGGTCAAAACCACTGGCCAATTCCAGCAAAGCAGCAATGGACCCATGGATTTCCATCTTTCCGCTTGTGGGAACCATAACTCCGGAAACAGCCTTCAGTAAAGTAGACTTCCCAGCTCCATTCGTACCGATAATCCCAAGCATATCTCCCCTTTCAAGGGAAAAACTGATATCCTTGTCTGCCCAGAACTGCTTCACATGGTAATTTCCCTTCAGGCGGCGCATGACATATTCTTTTATACCGATATCTTTAAAATCTCCGGTCATATAGCATATGGAGACCTTATCTGCTTTGATAATTGCCATGAAACCCTCTCAAATATAGTAGAGAAATTTATGATTATTAGCCTTGTAAATGTAGCAGCCCACAAGGAATGCCAGCAGTGCATATCCCAAGCAAAGGAGATGCATTTCTAAAGAAGGAACTTCACCAGAAATGACGATGGTTCGAAAATACGCAATACAACAATATACGGGGTTCAGATAAAAAATAATCTGCAATTTATCGGGAACAATGCTGATATCATAAAAAATAGCAGAAGCATACATCAGCAACATGGTAAACACGTTGTAGAGATAACTGATATCCCTAAAAAATACAAAAAGTGCTGACAGAATAAGCCCCATGCCCAAATTGAAAATCACAAGGCATGCCACCGGATACAGAAGAAAGATAAACTTCCACGTAAATGGAAGGCCATCGAAAAAGACAAAAATAAAAAAGATGAGCATGGTCAAGCCAAAGTTAATCAATGACGAAACGTTTTTAGAAAAGAGGAAGAGATACTTAGGAACATTAATTTTACTGAAAATACTGGCATTACTCATAAGTGAATTCATACCACCGGTAGTTGATTCCCGGTAGTACGCAAATATAAGGTTTCCACAAAACAGATAAATCGTATAATGTGGAATGGATTGTCCAAAATAAAAGCCGAAAACGATTTGCAGGACAAGCAACGTCAAAAGAGGAGATAAAATGCTCCATCCCATCCCTAGAACTGTTCTCTTATACTTCTGTTTAAAATCCCTTTTTACCAGCTCTTCAAACAAGAACTGATGCTTTTTCATCTTCAAAATAAGTGCCTGCACAATAACCCCCAAAAGCGCTTATTAAACCAAATCCTATTTTACACCTTTCTTACCAATCTTTCCAAATTTTTACGTTGGAATCACGGGAATGAAAAGTGTACGGCTTATATTAATCAATAGGCTCCTTCACAACCTGCCACTACACCAGCTGTCCGCCACAGCAGAACAAGGTCCAGCCAAACAGACCAGTTATGAACATACCAGTTATCCATCTGCACTCTTTCCGGATAGTCAATATTATTTCTTCCGCTGGTTTGCCAGATACCGGTAATGCCCGGGTGTACCATGGCATATTCCTTGAAATATATGCCATATCTGGGAATTTCTTTCTGTACGATAGGCCGGGGGCCTACGAGGCTCATTTCCCCTTTCAGCACGTTCCAGAGCTGGGGAAGTTCGTCGAGGCTGGTCTTTCTAAGGAAGGCGCCGCTCTTTGTGATGCGGGGATCGTCTTTCAGTTTGAATTCTTTATCCCATTCCGCTTTGGCCGCCGGGTCGGTAGCCAGGAGATGCTCCAGCACTTCTTTCGAGTTTACGCACATGGAGCGGAATTTGTAGCAGTTGAATTCTTTTCCGTTTTTCCCTACCCGCCGATGCTTAAAAATGACGGGGCCCGGGGAGTCGTGATAGACCCAGATGGCAATGGCCAGAAGGATGGGCGATATGAGGATGCCGCCGCAGATGGTAGCCACGATATCGAAGATCCGTTTCAGCAGCTGGTTCCAGGGGCTGGCCAGGTTATTCCGGATGTGGAGGACCATGATTTTCGCATCGAAGAAGGATTCTGCAGTCACATTGGACATGGGGACAGCCACCAGATTCGGGACCACGTCTACCTGTTTCACCAGGGACTGGGCGCGGTAGATAAGGTCAGACAGGTCATCCTGGGGAAGCCCCGGCGCCGCGATGAGTACCGTGTGGACTCCCGTTTCCTGGATAACTTTTTCCATATCATCAAATCCACCCAGCACAGGAAATCCATGGATGGGAATGTTGACGGGATGCCGGTCTTCCAGAAATCCCACCACCCGATAGCGCATGCCGGAGTCGCGAAGGATCTGCTGTACCACCAGCTCCGCCGTCTTTCCAGCACCTACGATAAGTACGGGTATCTGGAAAGCTTTCACCCGCTTCATCAGTTTGCTTAATACCACACGCAGCACTGCCATCAGCGTAAAGGCAAGGATGGTGTAGAGAATCACAAAGAGACGAGACACCTGTCCCGAGACCTGGGCAAAGAACATGAGGATGATGCCCAGCACTGTGCCTTCCAGGCACGCAAAAAAGAGACGCTCCACCATACGATATATGAGCATGCGTCTCCCGTAGAGTCCGCTATAGAAATTGAAAAACATAAAAACCAGCGGCAGCCACAGGAAAAGATAGCCCTCAGACACCTGAAAGGTGCTGTAGGTCATGATGCAGTTCCTGATATACACTGCCAGTATCCCTGCCGCCGCCAGGGCGGCATAGTCGCCTAAGGCAAAAATAAGAGACGGTATCAGTCTCCCGGCTGCATTCTGCTTCGCTTCATGTATATGATGATCCATAAATTCCCCCGGATTATTCTCTATGTCTAGTCTATTCTAAGTGAGTATAGATATTATATCACTTTATATCTTATCTCACAATTGAGGAAGGGGGAGGAAAGAGATTTGAGATTTGAGATTTGAGGAAGTAGAGACAATGAGAGAGAAGATGTCATACGGTCAGACGTCAGACTGGCATTGCGGCGGGAAACGTATCCCCTACTTACGGCAAGAGCCATTGTGCGGGGAGATTTCTCGACTCCGCTTCGCTTCGCTCGAAATGACGGGGCGAGAGAGGTCTCGACTGTCCGCTATCCGTAGGGGGAAAAGATGGTTTTGAGACATCGGACACACCCTCGGTGTGAGGGTTAACGGGGCTTCGCCCCGAGGGTTGTGGCCGCCTGCCGTTGGCGGGTTGTGTAGAAGAGTTGTGAACGGAAAGGTCCTTAAGATGGACCGGCCTACGGCCGGAGGGTTCTTAGGTTTGACGGCCTTTCAGGCCGAGGGTTGCGGTATCGCCCTGCGGGCGATGAGTATGAAGTCAGCGTTACGGATTTACCTTTCTGTGTCATACGTTATGATAGGCATTCTGCTGATTGGCTCGCTACGCTCGCCACCCCCTATCCGGCTGCGCCGGACTTCCCCCTATGCAGGGGGCAGAATAAAACACCGCGAAACACTCTCTTCATAAATAGCACTACAATAAGCACGAGTTATAGTGCCACTGTGGAGGTCCTGCATAGGACCTCCAAGTGGGGCGAAGTAAGGCGCCTAGCCTGCCCATTAAGGCGCTTTCCTTTTGCCGCCCCTCCGAACTGCGGGGGAAAGGTGGTGGCGCCAGCCACCAAAGGGGGACGATAGTTATGGTGGCGGCTGACGCCGCGGGTTGTATAGAAGGGTTGTATTTCGCTTCGCTCAGGGGGCGACAGCGGCTTCGCCGCTGAGGGTGGTGGTATCGCCCTGCGGGCAATGAGTTTTATAATGCCGCCTTCGGGCGGTCCCATCCCGCCACAAATGGGGCGCAAGGGCGTTACGGTATTAACCGGTTTCCCTCAGTTTTCTTTAAACAGCATGAGGTTTAATTTGTAATAGTTTGTTTTTCCCGCTTTGGTTACGATTAAATGATTTCCAGGTATCTCATCGATTCGTTTCTGAATGGTTCCCCTGTTTTTGCCGGTCACTTTCATAAGGTCTGCCATGGAGATGCCTTCTCCATAAAAGAGGGCCGCCTGCAGGAGGGTGATATATATTTCTTTAAGCAGTTTATCTTTAAGCTGAAAGGCATCAATTCTGGATTCATACTTACGCATCTGCTCATTTTTTCTTGACAAAACGCCTATGGTGTCTTCTGTGGAACCGATCAGGATTTCCAGAAAGCCCATGACAAAGGGAGTCATATCTCCGCGATTTTTTTCACTGTCTGCTTCTTCCAACATATGATAGTACCTGCTTTGGTTTCTCTTTATGTAAATAGACAGCCTCACCGCCAAAAGGCGATGAAATTTGCGACTCAGAAAGTAGGAGGTAATGAATCTGTCGGTTCTGCCATTTCCATCATAAAAGGGGTGAATGTATACAAAGAAATAATGGAAGAGTGCCAGCCTGATGAGAAGAGGATATTCTTCCGAATGAAGGATGCGGAGTGCCTGGTCCAGGGCCTCAATAATCCGGCTTTCAGGATACAGTCCCTGGTGAATTGTTTTTCCTGTAGCTGCTTCTATCTGCACCGGTTCTTTTCTAAACAGGCTCCCATCCAGTCTGTTTTGCGGATTTTCCCGAGTAATTTCCTGATGGGTAAAATCATCATAGAAATTTCTAATATCCTGGCAGGTGTCAAATTTGATTTCTTCTTCGCCAAGCAGTTCCAGATACTGATGGACTACACTTTGCAGCCGGTGATAGTGCGTCCCCTTTTTTTCTATAATTTCTCTGATTTCTTTTTTTGTGCTGTGTACTCCTTCTATATCATTGGTAGATTTGACTTCTTCCACTATGCTGAGCCGGGTAAACTGATAGAGAACAACAGGAGGCACGGTGTTCACTGTATAAAGAAATTGTTCATAGGTTTTATAAAACTTTTCAACAAGCCTGAGGATTTCCCCGGTATAGCAGAGAAACGCAGGATATGCGCTTTTTCTATTATATTGATGTATGGGGATGTTGAAATGAACAGTAAAGGGAGCTTCCAATCTTCTGATATACTCTATTTCATATTCTTCCTGTGTGTGTTGGTAGAAATATTTGGTCAGGGGAATAAATTTCACAGGCCTGCACCTCCTTTATGGTCTTTATTTATAAAATCGGTGTTTTTCTGATCGGATACACTGTTCATTTATAAAAACAGGCATTTTTGTAAATGAAAGCAGCTTCGTTTATAAAAATAGCATTTTTTATAAATAAGAGCAAGAGAGATTTGAGAGTTAAGGTCTGTTGTGCCACTGTGGAGGTCCTGCATAGGACCTCCAAGTGGGGCGAAGTAAGGCTGAGGAGAACGATGGTGAGTTTCATTGGTATGTTTACCCTCGTACACCCTTTTGCCACTACGTGGCATTTCCCCTCAAGGGGAAACGAGAAATTCAGAGGCGCTTTCCTTTTGCCGCCCCACCGAACTGCGGGCGGAAAGGTGGTACGCAGTACCAAAAGGGGGATGTTTGAGATTTGAGGTTTGAGATTTGAGATTTGAGGAGGTAGAGACAAGCAGTCAGGAGATGTCAGACGGTCAGATTTCAGACTGTCAGACGGCATTGAGGGCGATAGCTTCTCGGTCGTGAGTCATGGGCAGCATGGTTCTGAGAGATTTCTCGACTTTGCTCGAAATGACGGGAGGAGATTGGAGACAATCAGAAGGGAGACGTCAGACGGTCAGATTTCAGATGGTCAGACTTCAGACGGGCCCTTCGGGCCTTTCGTGGGCGGCCTTTACAATCATAGAGGGCCGCCTCTTTTGGTAAAATCATACAACCGCGCCTTTGGCGCGAAAGGAAAACATGCCGACCAGGCTGCGCCTGTAGGAAATGCACCCCTATCCCCGCTGCGCGGTACTTCCACCCGGAGGGGGAAGTTTGCTCTCCACTCAGTATTTGCCCTCATAAGCAACGCAAGGCATAGCGCCGGTAAAAGTGCCCCCTCCGGGGGAAAGGTGGTGCGTTAGCACCAAAAGGGGTGTATTTCCAGCGGACGAAGTCCGGTTTTGCGGTTTTCCCCTCGCCCCTTGAGGCGGTTTTAATGGTTTTTACCATAAGTGGCTCGTCTTTATTGACTATTTATACTCTCGTAGCCGAATGAGCCGTGGAAGCATAAGGCCAGGTTGGAGTGGCGTTCCAGTGAATGTTTCCCGCTTTTTATATAGTCCCAGCTTTCCTTATACGAGCCGTCTATGAAAACAGTTTGGGATGTCATTAATTGGATGAAGTATTCCGGTTTGTTCATACAGTGTTCTGCAAAATCATAGGATAATTGTTCTTTGTCATCATCTGACAGATTGATGCGATTATGAAGGACGTGTTCGAGGTTTGATGACATATAGTATACGCTGTAGGATAATCCTCCTATATTATGAGTATCAAGTAGTTTTTGGACATTTTGTTGCTTTATATGGTTTCTTCGGCAGAGGTTTTGTTTTGAGCTGCATTTGATGTTATCTTCTGAATAAACAATCTGACTGCAGTCAGGGGATTCTTGAACTAAATCGTCGGGAATAAAGGCTCCATCCGTATCAATAATATGGACGATTCTAAGGATGTTGCTTTTCGTAAGAAATTTTGTGTTACAAAATGCTCTGATTTCTTCATGAAGCCTTTTGATTATATTCCTGTTTGTGATGGTCCTATCCGATGTGATATCTCCATGCATAACCAGGGGTTCTATCCGGCTGGATGAAAAAATATACTTTAAGGAGCCGGCAAGTGATGTATCGTCTGAAGGGCCTTCCAAAATGAAAATCATGGCTTTTTTACGCATTGGGTTTGCCCCCTTGGGGATTTAACCTGCGTTCTTCTTCCTGCATTCCGGCCTTGCGGAATGCTGCTGCAATTTTATAATTTTCTGTTTCATCATATAATGTGTAATGATCGTTTCCTAAAATAATATTTCTGTAATAGCTGCTGCGCAGGTTATTGGAGCGTTTCATATTTCTGATTCGAATATATCGCTCATCGGGATCTGTTGTGGTAAAAGCGGTGCACAGAGTCGGCAGGGTTTCCAGAGGCCTCAGGTTATGGGATGTAAAAATCAGCTGGCCTTTTCCTCTTTCCTGAATGATGGACAGGAGCTCCCCCAAAAGGTATTCAAAGATCCCGGAATCCAATTCATCCACTGCCACGGTCATAGACGGTCTATTATAAATTTCTATAAAGAGCTGCAGGACGGAGACGATTTTCTTAATACCATCCGATTCATAAACCAACGGAATTTCTCGGTCATTGCGGCAGGAGGTCAGCCCTATCCTGATTCCTTCCATATGCGTTTTACCCACAAAGGCAGTGCCCAAATCGTGAACTCCTATGGTCAATCCAGGGATGAGCGTCTGGAGGACGATGTTCATATAACCAATCATTTCAGATAGGACACGAAACATATCTTTTGGAATGACCGGCGGTTTATTTATCGGAAGCAGTGTTTGCCCAATGGCGCTTCCTTCCAGATGGAATGCAAAAGGAAGCCCGGATAAACTGATGATCCCGTTCATATCTGTTTTCATGACAAATAACTCGAAGTTTCCAAATCGCACCAGGGAGTCAAGCAATAACCGATAAATTTCGGCATTTTTATTTTTACGTATGAAGGAAAGAAGTTCTGAAGAGAAAAGGAAGGATTTCCCCAGCTTCAATGCCATCCCTTTATCCCCCATGAGCTGTATATAGGCAGTTTTATCATCAATGAGAAGGTCATATTTAGCTTTGGGCAGAAATACGGCTTTATTTGATTTTGTATTCATGACGGTGGTCATAGGACATTTTAAAGATTCCGTTTCTACCGCGCATTTCAATTCTTCATCAAAAATCACAGGGCGATACTGTACTGTGTCTTCCTCGGTCTCACTAAAAGCCTCTACATTGGAATCCGGCAGTGCGGCCTCTTTTCTTAATTTAAATGTATATTTTACCCTGTAATGTATATTGCCTGCTGATACTATGAAATGAAATGACAGGACAGCACACTCAGCACCATACATAATGTATCCTGCATATTGATTATCTAAGATTCTCCCAGACAGCGCCTGTTTCAAAATATTCAGTGAATCTATGAATGCTGTCTTTCCGGAACCATTTTGTCCAAAAATGCCCAGCACAGAGGACTTAAAGCCTTCGGGCTGCAATAATAAGTTAATGCTTCCATGTCTGACATTTTTAAAATTCCATAGTTCCACATAAGTAATGCGCACCATATCTCCCTTTGCCATCTTTGCATTTCCTCCTATATACCGGTACTTGCTGGTATCATCATAAATAATTTTACATTTTTCGTCAATATATTTAACAAAAAAGAATAAAAAATATCTATTTTAAAAAGTTTACATCTAAAGGGTGAAGTAGAAATTTGAAATCCTTATTGTGCCACTGTGGAGGTCCTGCATAGGACCTCCAAGTGGGGCGAAGTAAGGCTGAGGAGAACGATGGTGAGTTTCATTGGTATGTTTACCCTCGTACACCCTTTTGCCACTACGTGGCATTTCCCCTCAAGGGGAAACGAGAAATTCAGAGGCGCTTTCCTTTTGCCGCCCCACCGAACTGCGGGCGGAAAGGTGGTACGCAGTACCAAAAGGGGCCGAGACCGCAGGTCTCGGAAGGTTCTTAGAATTGACCGGCCTTTGGCTGGAGGGTTCTTAAGATTGACGCAGCCTGGGCTGCGAGGGTTGTGGTATCGCTATGGGACCACTCTGTGGACCGGGTTCAAAGGGTTCAGAGGGTTCGGCCTGCCTTTGGCAGGCTGGTTCAAAGGGTGATGGATTGCCCTACGGGCAATGCGTATAAAGTCAGCGTTACGGATTTACCTTTCTGCGTCATTTGGCATGATGAGCATTCTGCTGATTGGCCGCGGCGTTTCCCTCCTTTCCCGCTTCGCAGGAAAGGGGAAACGCCGGAGTGATACATGAAGTCCATGCCGTCCAAAGTCTGAAGTCTGATAGTCTGAGGTCTATGACCTCTTTCGGGAATACAGTCCCACGGCCAGCGGTAAGTCCTCCCATTCCCCAATCTCCAGTCCCCATTCCCTATCCCCCACTCCCCATTATTCCCAATTTCCATTATAATAGCAGAGACATCATTCATGACGGAGGTTTTTCATGATCAAAAAATATGCGGATCTGCTGCTGGCCGCGCTCTTTGCCGTTTTCACCGGCCTTTTCGTGCCCCTTTCCCCTTCCCTTCTTTGGGGAAGCATTAACTGGAATCTTCTGGGCATTCTTTTCTGCCTTATGGTCATTACGGCGGAAATCGGGAAATGGGGGATTCCCCGGGCCCTGTGCCTTCGTTTTTTCTCCGGAAAGGGGACGGTGCGGCAGATGGCACGCTTTTTCATCTTTGCCTGCTTTTTCTCTTCCATGGTGATTACCAATGACATAGCCCTCATCATTTTCGTTCCCTTTTCCATTGCCACCTTTCTGGAAATCCGGGAGCGGGCACCTCTCATTCCCCTGATTACGCTGGAAACCATAGCCGCCAATATGGGAAGTATGCTCACGCCCATTGGAAATCCGCAGAATCTTTTCATCTATGACTACTACCATCTGCCCCTTTTCACATTCCTTTCCATCACGGGGCCTGTGGTTCTTATCAGCGGCTTTCTTATCTACATGGCAGGCCGTCTTTTCCCGAAACGTACCGTTTCTTCCCTGCCGCCTATGGAAAGGCCTCTGCCGAAGAAGAAATCCCTGCTCCTCCTGTTTCTTCTTCTCCTTTCCATCCTCCATGTCCTCCGCCTTCTTCCCCTTTCCCTTGTACTGGCGGTGGTGGTGCCAGTGATGGTGATTCTTGACAGGCACGTGTTCCTCCGGGTGGATTACAAGCTGCTTCTTCTCTTCACTCTCCTTTTCATGGCCGTAGGAAATCTGGGACGCATGGACATGGTCAGCACCTGGGCCCGGGACGTCCTGGCGGGCCGGGAGTTCTGGATTTCCCTTCTTCTCTCCCAGTTCATCAGCAACGTGCCTGCCACGGTCATGCTTTCCCCTTATACGGAAAACGCAGCACCCCTCCTTCTTGGTGTGGACATAGGCGGCCTGGGCACCCTCATTGCTTCCATGGCCAGCCTCATTTCCTTCAAAGCCTATACCCATATTCCTGCCGTCTCCAAAAAGGAGTACCTGGCCCTCTTTTCTCTATACAACCTGCTCCTTCTGGCAGTGCTCATCCTGTGGTATGTGATGGTGTATTAAAAAAGGGCAGAGGGACTTCCTTCGGGTTATGGCCTGCTGACCCGGGCCGGTTGTAGAAAAGGATGCTTGGGTTTAACGCCCCTGCCAGTCCGAGGATCCGGTCAGGCAGCAAAAGGAAAGCGCCTTTACGGGCAGGCCAGACCCCCACTCTCCACTCCCCAGTTCCTATTCTCCAGCCCGCACCAAAAAACGCGATGCCATGGATTACCATGGTATCGCGTTTTTTTATTTTACATTCTTTGTGCCGCCGGCATTGACGGTAGTATCATCACCGATGTGCCAGCGGGTATTTATCCGTACTCTTCCGTCGGCGTCTCCGTCGCTGCTGTAGCGGATTCTTCCGTCTCCGCCCATTTCCAGCACCGGTTTTCCTTCAGCCGTTTTCTTTTCTTCCCTGTAGCCCAGGGCTTCCAGTTCCCGGGCGTATTCTTTTTTGAGCTTCATGAGGCTTCCGTGGTCTTTATCGTTCCTGTCATGATGTTCCAGCATGTCCTTGATGACGCTGGCCAGTTCGTAGCGGGTCATGCTGCCGCGGCGGAAGAAGTCTTCCGTGTAGGAAGGGGCTTTCCCTTCCCTGCACAGGGTTTCCACGGTTTTGTAGTCCCAGGAGGCGGGGCTCACGGCGTCGAAGGAGTTGGGAGCATACACATTGTAGGCAAAGCCTGTGATGGATGCCGCCGCCAGGAGGGCGGTGAGAAACATGGTCTTTTTCATATCAGTCACAAATCTTTTCTTCAATGACTTTCAGCAGTTCGTCCCTGCCTTCTCCTGAAAGGGAGGAGTAGGCAATGGGGGGAAAATCTCCAGGGAAATATTTTTCCAGAAGTTTCCTGTTCTTCACCAGTTCGTTCCGTTTCAGTTTGTCCCCCTTGGTGCCGATAACCAGAAGGGAGGGGGCGATGGAGCGGAGCCATTCATAGGCCTTGAGGTCGATGGGAAGGCCGGGATGGCGAAGGTCGATTAAAAGGCCGATCATCTGCAGGGTAGGCGAATGTTCCAGGTAGTCTGCAATGAAGGATGACCAGCTGTCCTTGTTCTGCTGGCTTGTTTTGGCAAAACCGTAGCCCGGCAGGTCTACCAGGTACCAGTCCTGCCGCACTTCTTTTTCTTCTTCCATCCGTCTGGACTGGATGGCGTAGTAGTTAATGGTTCTGGTCTTGCCCGGTTCCCGGCTTACAAAGGCCAGTTTCTTCCTTCCGCAGAGAGAGTTGATGAGGGATGATTTGCCTACATTGGACCGTCCGATGAAGGCGATTTCCTTCCTGCCGTCGTTCACGTACTGGCTGCGGTTCACCGCCGCCCGGAAATAGGCGGAAGAGAATATATGAAATTCATCCATTTTTTTGATTTCTGACAAGGGGATGCCTCCTTACTCCGGATCTGATGGGCCGCCTTTGCAGAAGCGCTGATTCATTCATACTGTCTGCTTTGATAAGCATAAAAGCAGACGGTGATTGAATCAGCGTTTCTTTATTTCAGAAGGGCGTGGCTGAGCACATCATCCACATTCTTTACATATACGAAATGAAGTTTTTCCCTGACGGACTCCGGCAGTTCTTCCAGATCCCGCCTGTTCTTTTCAGGAAGGAGAATCTGCTTGATGCCGAACTGGTTGGCTGCCAGCACTTTTTCCTTCACGCCGCCGATGGGAAGGACTTCGCCGGTAAGGGTGATTTCGCCGGTCATGGCGGTGTCACCTCTTACCTTCCTTCCGGTGTAGGCGGAGGCCATGGCAGTAGCCATGGTGACGCCGGCAGAGGGGCCGTCCTTGGGAACGGCGCCTTCGGGCAGATGGATATGGGTGTCCAGGGTTTCATAGAAATCTTCCTTCAGGCCCAGTTCTTTTGCCCGGCTGCGGATGTAGGTGTAGGCCGTTTCGGCGGATTCCTTCATCACATCTCCCAGCTGCCCCGTAAGGATGAGGTTGCCCTTGCCCTTGATGGTGACCGCTTCCGTATCCAGTACTTCGCCGCCGGCCATGGTCCAGGCCAGTCCGTTCACCCTTCCTACGGCATCGGGATGTTCTTCGGCCATAGGCAGGAATTTCACGGGACCCAGGTATTTTTCCAGTGTCTTGGCGGAAAGGGCGGGAAGGCTTTCGTCCTGAAGGACGATCTTCTTGCCTACCTTGCGGCAGAGGGAGCCGATGGTTCTTTCCAGTTCGCGCACTCCCGCTTCCCTGGTGTAGCCCTGGATGACGCGGCGGATGAGAAGGTCGGAGAAACGGATGTCCTTCGCTTTGAGTCCATTTCTCTTCATCTGCCGTGGAATGAGGTACTGTTTGGCGATTTTCACCTTTTCCTCTTCCGTGTATCCCGTAAGCTCGATGAGTTCCATACGGTCCAGAAGGGCCGGCGGGATGGTAGATACCGTATTGGCGGTGGCCAGGAAGAAGACCTTGGACAGGTCGAAGGGAATATCGATGTAATTATCGTGGAAGGCTTTGTTCTGTTCCGGATCCAGCGCTTCCAGCAGGGCGGACGCCGGATCTCCCCGGAAGTCGGCGCCTACCTTGTCGATTTCATCCAGAAGGATGAGGGGATTTCTGGTCTTTGCCTGGCTGATGGCTTCGATGAACCGTCCCGGCATGGCGCCGATGTAGGTGCGGCGGTGGCCGCGGATTTCCGCTTCATCATGAATGCCGCCCAGGGAAATGCGGGCGAATTTCCGTCCCATGGCGTTGGCAATGGACTGGGCCAGGGAGGTCTTGCCTACGCCTGGCGGTCCTACGAAGCAGATAATAGGCGCTTTGGCATCCGGTGCCAGCACCCGCACTGCCAGGTACTCCAGGATCCGTTCCTTGATTTTTTCCAGGCCGTAATGGTCGTGGTCCAGTACTTTCTTCGCATCCTTCAAGTCCAGCTTGTCCCGGCTTTCCTCTGTCCAGGGAAGGCTGAAAATCCAGTCCAGATAGTTTCTGGCCACCGCCGTTTCCGCCATCATCGGCGGCATGGCTGCCAGGTGGTCGATTTCCTTGGAAAGTTTCGCTTTGTATTCTTCCGGAATGCCTGTCTCTTTCAGTTTCTTCCGGTATTCGTCCGCTTCCTTTTCCTGGCTTACCGTGTCTCCCAGGCGGTCGTGGATGGTCTTGATTTTCTGACGCAGGTAGTAGTCCTGCTGTTCTTTATCCATTTTGGCGCGGACATCGCCGTTGATTTCCGCTTCCAGCCGTCCGATCTGGATTTCCTGGTCCAGCATACGGTGAACCAGGCGAAGCCGGTTCATAATGTCCGTCTCTTCCAGTACGTCCTGCCGTTGTTTCGGCGACAGGATGAGCTGGGCGGACAGGAAATCGGCGGTTTCGCCGGGATCCGTAATGGCTTTCAGCTGTTCCATCTGCTCATCGGGAAGGCCCTGCTTCGTGTTGCGGAGCCATTCGAAGAATTCCTTCAGAAGGGTTCTTCTGTAGGCCTCTGCCCGAAGTTCATCGTCCGGGGCCGTTTCTTCCAGGTCATCCACTTCCGCCATGAGGCATCTTTCGCCGTTGTAGACGCTCCTGATTTTTACGCGGGACACCCCTTCTGCCAGTACCCGCACCAGCCCGCCGGGGAGCTGGAGCATCTGGCTGATTTTCGATACGGTGCCTACGGAGTATACGTCCGGCGTCTCTTTTCCGTCCCGTTCCAGGGCGGTTACGATATAGCGATCGCCCCGGCTGGCAAGGCGCACCGCGTCGGCCGAATCCTTCCTGCCTATGTCAAGGTTCACCGTCATTTTAGGATAAATTACAATGTCCTTCAGCGGTACCAGGGGCAGGGCGAGGCCATTGTTTTCAGTTGTCTGTTCACTCATATATGATTCCTCCATACTGGGGAAGACTGTTTTCATGACAGAGTTTCCCCAGTTTATTGTAACACATGGAAGAGCATGAATTCCTTATTTTATAAAAGGAAAATGAAAATTTATAATGGGACATTCCATCGGTCACAAAAGCCGGAGCCAGAGGGCATGAATGCCATCTGCTATGGATGGCATTCACGGCCTTCTGAAGCTCCGGCTCTTCGGAAGCACTGATTTCAGAAATTCAGCTGTCCTTCCTTGTAAGGATAGGTTCGGAATGGTTCTTTACCACATCTTCCGTTACAGTGCACTTGACCACGTCCTTCATGCTTGGGATTTCGTACATCACGTGCTGCATGATTTTTTCAATGATGGCACGAAGTCCTCTGGCCCCCGTATTCCTTTCAATGGCCTGGCGGGCAATGGCATGGATGGCGCCGTCATCAAATTCCAGTTCCACATGGTCCATGGCCAGCAGTTTCTGGTACTGACGGACAAGGGCGTTCTTCGGTTCGGTCAGAATCTTCACCAGGGCTTCTTCATTCAATGGATGGAGAGGCACGATGACGGGAAGACGGCCGATGAATTCGGGAATAAGGCCGAATTTGAGAAGGTCTTCCGGCTGTACCTGCTGCAGCAGTTCAGCCATGTCCTTTTCGTCCTTCTTTTCAATGTCCGCGCCGAATCCCATGACGCTCTTGGTGAGCCGGCGGTCGATGACCTTGTCAATGCCTGCAAAGGCACCGCCGCAGATGAAGAGGATGTTGGTGGTATCGATCTGGATCATTTCCTGGTTCGGATGTTTTCTTCCTCCCTGGGGCGGCACGCTGGCCACAGTACCTTCCAGAATCTTCAGCAGGGCCTGCTGCACCCCTTCGCCGGATACGTCCCTGGTAATGGAGGGGTTTTCCGATTTCCGGGCAATCTTATCGATTTCATCGATGTAGACAATGCCCCGTTCCGCTTTGTCGATATCGTAGTCTGCTGCCTGGATGAGGCGAAGCAGGATATTTTCCACGTCTTCCCCTACATAGCCCGCTTCGGTGAGGGTAGTGGCGTCGGAAATGGCAAAGGGTACGTCCAGGAATCTGGCCAGGGTCTGGGCCAGAAGGGTTTTGCCGCTGCCCGTGGGCCCCAGCATGATGATGTTTGACTTCTGCAGTTCCACATCATCCTCTTCCCCTTCGTGCTCGATGCGCTTGTAGTGGTTATATACAGCCACGGCCAGCGCCATTTTGGCATCATCCTGTTCGATGACGTACTGGTCCATGTATTTCTTGATTTCTTCCGGTGTAGGCAGCTTGAAATGGGGCGCTGTCTTTTTCTTGTCTGCCTTCAGCTCTTCCCGAAGGATATTGGAGCACACTTCGATGCATTCGTTGCAGATATAGACGCCGGGGCCGGCAATCAGCTTCTCCACTTCGTCGCCGGAGCGGCCGCAGAAGCTGCAGACCGGAGTTCCTTCATTTTTCCTGTTCAATGGAAGCCTCCTTTATTTGGCAGTTACTTTCTGCAAATCATTGCGGGTGAGAATCTGGTCGATAAGGCCGTAGTTCTTCGCCATTTCAGCGGTCATGAAATTGTCCCTTTCCGTATCCCTGGCAATGGTTTCCAGAGGCTGGCCGCTGTGTTTGGAAAGAATGCCGTTCAATTCCTCCCGAAGGCGCAGGATCTCACGAGCATGGATTTCAATTTCCGTAGCCTGTCCCTGTACGCCACCCAGAGGCTGGTGAATCATAATATTGGAATGGGGCAGGGCATATCTCTTGCCCTTTGCGCCGGCGGTCAGGAGGACGGCGGCCATGCTGGCGCAGGAGCCGATGCAGATGGTGGATACATCGGGGCGGATATACTGCATGGTGTCATAAATAGCCAGGCCTGCGGTCACCACGCCGCCGGGGCTGTTGATATAGAGATGGATGTCTTTGGACGGATCTTCTGCTTCCAGGAAGAGGAGCTGGGCAATGATGACATTGGCCATGTGGTCTTCAATCTGGCCGTCCAGAAAAATGATACGGTCTTTCAGAAGGCGGGAGTAGATGTCATAGGATCTTTCTCCCTGGGCTGTCTGTTCAACGACAATCGGTACATATGCCATAGGTAACACCCTTTCTTTCTTGGACACAGGAATTTCACCGTGAAATTCCGATTTCCATATGGTCGAAAGAGACGCCGGTTATCCCCGCGTCTCTTTTTCCCAACGATTATCAGTTTCCTGATATTGAATTCAGTAGTGAATCATCTGCCCTGGGCGGAATTATTTGGATTCTGCCTGACGGATGGTTTCGATGATTTCAGCTTTCTTTGCTTTGGATTCCAGTGCAATGCCCTTTTCAGCTGCATAGGCCTTCAGGTCTTTCACTGTCATGGATTCAAAGTCGTCTTTCTTTTCTTCTGCTGCAGGAGCTTCTTCAGCCTTGGGAGCTTCTTCTGCTTCTTTCTTGTCAGCTTCCGCTTTCTTGGCTGCGCCGTAGATGAAAGCAGCTGCTTTCTTGCGGAGTACGGAGTTCACCAGCATACCTACGCGGCCTTCTTCCTGGATGACTTTCATTACATCCTTGGGGTCGGCATTGAACTGGTGAGCCATGCTGTAAACTTCCATGGAGAGGTCTTCGTTGGAAACGGTGAGGTCTTCTTTTTCAGCAATGGTTTCCAGAACCAGTCCCTGACGTACCTGTTCAGCAGCGGTCTTTTCATAGTTCTTGCGGAGCTGTTCCATGGTCTGGCCGATGTTCTTCAGGTAGTCGTCCATGGTAGCGTTTCTGGATTCAATGTTAAGTTTCATTTCTTCCACGATTTCGTCAATGCGCTGTTCCACCATTTCCTGGGGAATGTCTACTTTGGCATTGGCCACAGCCTGGTTGACGAGGGCTTCATGGTAAGCTTCTTCTGCCTTCTGGAAAGCCTGGAGCTGCATCTGCTGTTTTACAGCTGCCTTCAGTTCGTCCATGGTTTCAAACTGGCTGATGGATTTTGCAAATGCGTCGTCCAGTTCCGGAAGCTGTTTGCGTTTTACGTCACTGATATGAACTGCGAATTCTGCTTCCTTGCCTTTGAGGGCATCTACGAAGTAGTCTTCCGGGAAAGTTACCTTTACGGTTACGTCGTCGCCGGCCTTATGTCCTTCCAGCTGGTCTTCAAAGCCGGGGATAAAGCTCTGGGAGCCAATTTCCAGCGGATAGGTCTTGCCTTCGCCACCTTCGAAGGGCTTGCCGTCAACGGTGCCTTTGAAATCGATAATAGCGAAGTCGCCTTTCTTCAGTTCAGCCCCTTCTTCTGCTTTTTCCATTCTTGCATTCTGTTCAGCAGCGCCTTTGAGCTGTGCCATGACCTGGTCATCGGTGATTTCCGGGTTTTCTTTCTTTGCTTCCAGGCCTTTGTATTCGCCCAGTTCTACTTCCGGACGTTTTACGAAGGTAACGGTGAAGGAAGCGCCTTCTGCTTCGGAGAATTTGTCATCCTTTACTTCGGGAGTGGTTACCGGAACCAGTTTTTCCTGGCGGAGTGCTTCTTCAATGGATTCATTGATTACAATATCCTTAGCTTCCGCTTCTACAGCTTCCTTACCGAAATGCATTTCAAGGATCTTGCGGCTTGCTTTGCCTTTACGGAATCCGGGGATTCTTACCTGGTTGGCAATGCGGGCTACTGCTCTTTTGAATCCTTTCTGTACAACTTCAGCGGGCAGTTCAATGCCTACGGAAACCTTGTGCTGATCCAGTGCCTCTACTTTTACGTTCATAAAAAATATTCCTCCTTAAGTCGGCTTACCGACAAATGATACCTTGGTTGGTTCTTTCAGTGCACGATAAATCGCAAGTTATATTTTAGCATAAAGAGTTTAAAAAAACAAATTTTTCGATAATCCCGGTAAGTGTCAAGTTTTCCTCGGTAATTCATTTGACTGTCGATAATTACTATCTC
>ERZ827043.517-NODE-517-length-48648-cov-8.733542_pt1 | contig 48648 bp, 43 predicted proteins | sample MGYA00519923_ERZ827043 | MGnify/ENA primary metagenome ERZ827043 (study PRJEB31778, sample SAMEA3449251) | human gut metagenome | biome: human gut; feature: human-associated habitat; material: faeces | place: United Kingdom | collected 2010/2012 ... | reverse complement strand
AACTGAATTTCAACAATTTCAAAGAACGACTATGATTTTTTAGTGGACACTAATGACATTATTTATAATAAAAAACGTATAGGAATTTGTTGTTCCTACACGTTTGTTTTAAGAAATTCACATCTCTATTATTGGTGAACTAATCCCCTCTCTTTTAGATCGACAGATCCAATAACATGATTAACCAAACCACTTGAACGTTTTTACATATTAATTGTCTCTGGAGCAACTTCCACCCACTCATCTACAGTGACAGAGAAAGTAATGGGTCCACCCAAAACATCCTTTCCACCTGTTCCCGGATTCTCATCTGTCTTGCCATCTGTATTTCCACCGGGATTTTCAGGGTTCGGATCGATTTTACCTCCACCACCACCGTTTCCGCAGAAGGTCAAATTATAAATGTATTTTTTGCCCGGTTCCCACTTCGTGTTGATGGATACAGCAGAATAAGCATACTTTCCAGCCTTATCATCGTTAGCTGTTGGCTGTGGATAGATCAATGTTTCACCCGCATCACTAAGATTGGAGATCCGGCAAAGAACTGCGAGGTAAGCTCCTTGTTTATTCTTCTCGTTGTCTGGCTCATTCACTGTGGAGTTCCATGGAGTAAGTTGTTGTGGAATAACCATGAAGTTGTTATCTCCGAACATAATAGACTGTAATTCATTGGTCAACGTCACAGCTTCTGTACCGTTACTGTAATAAGCTTTAGTCGGGTCATTCAAGTCATTATGATTAGACCAAGTGCCATCCGGCAGTTTCGTACCCGCAGATAATTCTGTTGCAGGGAAAGCTAAATCAGCTTTTGTTGCCATGTTGACCAGCTTTACACCGATTACTTCCACTTTTACAGAGCTGGCTTGTTCGTTCTTGGCTTTCACCTCGATTTGAGATAAGGCATGCTTGAAATTTAGAGGAATCGGAGCAGAGTTGTAATCCGTTTTAGTACCGCTTTTGTAAGCAACCAACAAATCTTTATGGTTAGTCACGTTACCGTCCGGAGTGAAGCCGGTGATCGTCTTACTGTCCTTGGTGATGGTAACCGTTCCTTTTCCAGATGCAGGACCATTAGCATAGGCATAGAATTTCAGTTCGTAGTCAGGCCAAAAATATCTGCCTTCGGTATTCCACGTGCTGCCAGCCTTATTTACAGTTGTTGAAAACTCGACACCGGTACTTCTGATAGCAGTAACTTTGAAGCTATTCAAAGAGGAAGTGGTTTCTTGGTTAGCACGTGTGGAGGCGTCAACCAGCGTACGGAATGCGATGACATTTCCACTATTCAAATCCACTGTCTCGTCGTTGGAACACGCCGCAAATAATGCAGATGCAATTGCCAAATTTAAAACAATGTTTCTCTTCATACAAATTAAACTTTAGTGATAAAAAATGTTTGTTTCATGATTACATGGAGATTTCTATCTCCTCTATATCCCATTCATCCATATCTGGGTTAAAACCACCTCCATTATCTATAGGCTTGGGGAGGGAAAGCCCATCAAGTAGAATGTGTACGTTCATCGGGTCTGGCGCCTCATGTATTTTTGATGTGACATCGTAAGTAAAGCTATATTTTTTCCCGTCATTCAGTACAGCATAGACAATAAGGCTTTGTGTACTTGCAGGAGTTTGGGGATAGCCAAACGTGTAGAAGTCTGCGCTCACGGTCATTTTCCCATCGGATGTGATATCGAATGGCAAAATAGCCAATTCATCTGTCGGTCTGTTGATACCAAGCATGAAACCAGCAGACATACCCGTAAGAGAACCGAATATTTCTCCAGAGGAGATATATTTCAAGTTTTCTACGTTTCTTATTTCCACAGTGTAATGCCTCACACAAATCTTCGGATAAAGGGTAAGTGTCTGTCCTTCGCGTGATGCCACCACCTCCACATCTTCCGTACGGTCATTCCATAACTTATCCGGAATTGATCTGACACTTTGTTTATCCGCCTCACCTATTCGGGGGACGGGACGCGGGAAGGATCCTTCAGTCAAATATGCCTCAAAACTTTCATAACGCCCTGTATTCCGATAGAGAATGAACTCTGTATCACTGTTTATACACAGAGCCCGATAATGCCCCGCCGGAACTGTAATTATCCCTCCTCTCTGGTTGTCGAATTCGTAGAGTAACGGCTCTTTTCCGGTTTCAGGAAAGAAATAGAGACGCATACTGGCAGGATGAGCCTCGGGAGCATATTTCCAATCGAAAATCACCTGCAGATCGGCTGTGTTAGAATGGTCAAAACAAAGTTCTTTATGCTCACATGCTGTTAGTATGCATATCAACATCATTATGGATAGAACACCTCTTTTTCTCATCTCTCACCTCCTTTCTTCGAATTGTAGTTTCCGCGGCCGAGCAGCCACACAAGGGATATCTCGGCTTTGGTCGGCCCAAACCAGTTCCGCTTCTTTGTTGCCTGCCACACATAGTGATTGTCTATGGGCACATATTCGTAATAACTTCCTCCCCAATAACCCAAGCCGATGACAAAGTCAAGGTTTAGTTTCTTCGCAATGGGGAGAGAATAACCATATTCCAATCCTGTACTATAGTTCATTTTCTCCCATAAAGTTCCTCCCGGTCTGCCACCCATATATCCACGTCCTCCGGTTTCAAAGTCATAGGTAAACATTTGGCCGTAGATACCGATATGGTGTCCGTGCAACGGACTGCCTTCGGTTGTCCTGTTGAAGTATTTCCGTACAGCTAATTCACCTCCGTAGATACGCCAGTAACGGTGACGGCTGTTGCGGCTCCACCATGCGTACATCCAGTTTCCACCTACAGAGAAGCCTTTACCCACATAAAATTCCACTCCGATATTCGGTACAAGCAGAGCATCGTAAAGCAGATTTGTCTTAACTGCCATATAAAAAGGCGACAGTGACTGTAATTGTGATTTTAATATAATCAGACTGTCTTCCGATTTCATCTCGGTCATAGAATCAAGAGGGATATTTTGTGGGATATCCAAGGCCTCAAAGCCGGAGTCCAACTCCAGTTCAGGGATTTGTGGCAGTGCGGAGTATCGCACCTCAACAAGCGTACGGCGTAACCCCGGGAAAAAATGCTCTTCCATATAATGCCAACATATCCCTCCGTGCAGGTTCATCAGTTGCCTTTTACGGCTGTCAACCACCACTCCTGCTTTCACAACCCATTCGGGAGTGTATTTCAGGATATGTGCCACCTCTTCCTTATAGGGCATACCAGAATGCATTACTTTGATTAGGAGACAATCCCAATCAATCCCTACATGTGACTCTGTAATTATGGAAGCTAATTGGGCAGGAACACGACGGCGGAAATAATCACTTACACTCTGCGACCTGTTTTTCGACAAAATCTTATTCAAGGAGGTATTTCCTTCCGGTGATGCTCCTGAAACAATGCTAAAACTATTCAAGCAAAAAGTACTGTCAGATGAGAGCCTATGTAAGATGCCCACCAAACTGTCCAACCTATCCTGATTGTTTTGATAAGTGGAGTCAAGCCGGGAGATTCCTTGCTGATAATAGATACTCATAGTAAGGGTATCAATTGGCATAATATCAGCGGCCCATGAACCCAAATGGACTATAGACAACACGCAAAACAAAAGACTTTTTTTTATCATATTATTATTGGTTTTTCTGGCTGCAAAATTAGGGGGTATATCATATAAATTGCATATTATACAATGTACATTATTTACCACATAAACAACTGATTATCAACATAAAGAACTATTTAAAAGATGTACAAAATGTAATGAATATAATAAAAATATTGCTTCTAATAATAATATATACATATTTATTATATAGAGAGGAGATCTGCTTATGATTCTTCAAATGCATGCAATAAAAGTGCTTTTAATTTGATTGTCATCCATATAATTGAACTTAATAAAGGGGCATGAAAAAGATAAAAGGCGACACCTAAGCCGCCTTTTATACATTATATATGAGAAGTCCTTTATTAGGATTCCGTTTTTTTTCGTACTGATTGTCCGGTTGTGTCAGCCAGTTGTCCTATATCTAAATTCTCATGCAGTTTAAGGTATTCACCGGCAAGGCTGCCACCACCAGAGCAAAAGAAGTACAGTAAATTCGGAGTATCAGAAGAAATGATCAATGTGTCTGATGATACTACGAAGTAAATATTGGCATTTTCATATTTACTGATAAGTGTGTCTCCGGTTGTAGAGAGAGCTGCGGTGGCATTGAATGAACAACTCTCTTTTTTTATATCAGCCCGTGAACGGACAGAAATATGAGCTGTAGAGTCTGTCTCCTGGTTGATAGAGACTACACTCCAATCATATCCTTCGTTGCGTTGGACGTATCCGTCTGTGACATAGTTTCCAACATATATCAAGATAGGGGTCTTTTCTTTATAACTTGTTCCTTTTGTATTGCAGGCTCCTATAGTGACTGCAATAACCATCAATAGATAGTGGCTTATTCTTCTCATCATAAATACAATATTTCTGCAAATATAAATATAATATACAAATTGAATAGGATTACCTGCATGAAGTTATCACCTCCTCCATATATAAAAAGTATGTTTTTATTTATAGAGGGAATTGTGCACATGTTCCTCTCCTGTCATAGTTTCAGTCGTAATATACTGGAAGGGATGAACAATATAATTATTTTTAACCACTCCTCTTAAAATTCGAAGTCGTCCTTACTGACACCCGCAAAGAGGATACGCCCAGTCTTTGGAAATATATTTGCAGGCAGTTTCCGGCTCAACTCTACTCTTGGCATCTCCTGCCTCTGGATCATATATCCAGCTACATATTATGCAAACATTCTTTTCCATATCTATAACAACTTTAACAGTTCCAAATATTTTCTCGTTGTGGATACTCTATTTTAAGGCTCTTGCCATCCACTGCGATACCGTCACTGAGTGTAATATTAAGCCGATATCCCCTAAAGGAGAACATATTTGTTCCTTCTTGTAACTCTATATCTTTATCTAATATATGTAGAACCATTTCCAGCAAGAATTCTCTAACCTCGCTTAAATCATCATTGGCATATATCTCCATTTCCTCCTTTCCAAACTGTCTCATACCGTAAGTATATATTCCCGGATATCCGTCCGCTATATGGATTCCCAAACAGACAGTTTTGGGGATAAGCAAGGCATCCGGATATTTACGTATGAAGGGGGTAATTCCTATATAGAATGAAGGATCGAATACAGCCCCCTCGATGTACACTCCTAGGCATCTCCCTTGTTTCAGACAGGAAGATACCGTTTTGGTTAGTAACTTTCCACATTCCAGCAAGTCAGAGCTTTCTGCTGAGACGGCGATTAGAATGCTAGTTCTATAACTGTGGAGCATTTCCATTGTGTATTTCAGCCCTCGGTTTGCTGCAGTGTGTGGGTCGGAAGTATTATCGGGGACTTTTTCCGAAACGATACTCACCTGAAGTCTCATACAATCTGAGGTGAAGACTAAATCTTTCTGTGTACTGTTGCACAGAACCATGCCCCAATCTGTTTCAATATCATCAATAAACCTGTTTTCCTCCCACTTTTTTGGGGAAAGCAGCACTAATTCGGCAAAACAGCCGTATTCCTTTGTTTCTTTATCCATATCCATTTCGCTTAATATAAATATTCTTAGATTGTGTTTCCCCATACAACTAGGAGTCTGGGATTCGTCCGTAGGCAGTATAAGCACGAAACAAAAAGTAGGCCCCTCCCAGTATGAAAACGGCACCTGCCCCAAAAACACCTGCAATCTCATATATCTGCCGGAAAATGCACGTCACTGAGGTTTCTCCGTCTGATCCTTCTAATGCTACAATATCATAATATTGCATGACACCTAAAACATACAATCCTATTCCCAATAGGACAGATACAGCACAGTTTGCTCGTGGATATCTGTCAATCCACCCCAAATTATCCATAGTAGACTCCTTTCTTAAAAATATCCGAGTTCCATACTTCTTTCTGTCAGATCGATTTGTATCCCGGGTGATGCGGACTATGGCTGATATGCAGAATCCGATCCGAAAAACATATCCTATAATAGCCGCTTTAGTTCAGGTTCGATCAAGTGATCAACCGACATACTCCACAAGAGTATTATTATGAACGTATAACTTTTCCACAAAAAAGCTTCCGGGCAAATCACAGTTGACGTTACATCGCCACTCGTGAATATGTCTTTTTTACAAAATTAGTTCATAATATGTAAACTGCAAAATAATTTACATGAACATTTTTTGCTGCTATTTCTTTAACATATAATATCTTATGATTTTTAATAGTGTACATTCTTGCCAATATTGAACAATCTTTCCCTTTTGGGGCATACATTCATTGAAGGTTTATAGTTTTAAAAACAAACATAAATACTATTATTGTAGATTGTTGGAATAATATACTATTGATACTTAATGGTTTCATGTAGATTACTCGGCATTGAGGAACTTATTTCCAAGGACAGGCATTCATATAATTGAATCTTGCACCGTAGCTATAAGATGGTTGCTGACGAAACGTTTCCGATACGGAAGCCCAGCATAATTTGCATATGCTCATAGAATTATCTGATTTGCTTCTATAAATAAAATTGAAAATAAATTATAAAGCAGTCCATATTGACCGCTTGAACGTTTATTTAATTAGAAAACAGTTTGTTGAATTTTATTCTTATAGACTTTGATTCCCCCATAAGCCGTATCTTCCATTCGTTAGGGAGCCCTAATCCATATAAAACAAATCATAAAAATTATTTTATACTATATAATTAGTAAAAGAGGCCGCCATTGGCTAAATATCCGTAGGCGGTCTCTTTTTCCTTCACTTTTTATATCACTTCAAATCTGGTAATGTTTGAGGACGGAATTCAATGCTATTCTTGGGTTCAAACAGGCGTCCACCTCCATATCGGGTATAACCTTCCCCATTATTGGTAAATCCGGCATAATTATCGTATATGCCTGCGCCAGGGAAAGGTATTCCGGTATGGTTCACATATATGTCAACTTCCCAATCAGGCCGTACGAGCACACTGGCCAGTGATTGGGGTTCCCAACGCTTTTTGCCCTCTTTGTCATAATAGAAGTTGAGCCCAATCGCACTGTTACCCCCTCCAAATGTGCAGAACACACACTCCAGCTGATCAGTGTCGAAATCGTATTTCATAGTATTGCTTTGTGCCACGTAAGATACGGAATTGTAAGATTTATAAACAGATGATAACAAATGAGTTTGGTTGGTCAGGAGGATATCGACCTTCTGGTAGTCGAAATTGGCTTTGTCAACTCCCAGAAATTCCGAAGCTTTATAAAGATGCACCTTGTATTTGGTCGCTGCGCGACGAATACGTACCAATTCGTTATTACTGCCATTATTTAGCGAGTAACTGTATTGTACCATATAGGTATCGTATGGGATTGGTTTCATGTAAGTCTCGTTATCACTTGCCTCGTATTGTTTGGCATATAATACACGCCCTTCCGGTCCGTCATTATCCAATATACTGTTCAAATTGACAGAGTCAGGATAGAAGAGGAAAGTGTTCACTTTGAATTGTTTATCAACATCATCATCCGATTTGTTGAATACAAACGAAGGATAGTCAGACAGACCGGGCGTCAGTGGTTCGTTTGTTCCTATTCCAGCCGGGAATCTTCCTTTAAATTCAAACTTCTGTTCTTTCAGTTCATAGAATTCGACAAGAAGATGATGACTGTCTGTCCATTTTAATTCATTGAAAGGGCTGTTGGGTCTGTTCAGTTCTACTGCATTCAATTCATTGTAGAAGTAGCTCATGTAAAGGTATTTGTTCAATTTCAGTTTGATGTATTGAGTCAATGCCGCTCCTTTCTGGTCAAAGGCGATAAATGTTGCTCCGCCCTCGAACTGTGCACGGTCCAAATCGATTAATTTTGGGGAGGTGATATGAATAACCCGTCTGGAAGGATCCTTACTGATATCTGCCATGGCGCTCCATCCGGCAGGTAGCATCGCTTCAATACGTGCGACATTATCTGAACTCGTATAAGGAACATCTATGGTTCGTCCCTCCCTGACAAAAATAATGAGAGAGTCAAGCCCGTTGCCGTCCTTCAAGGCCAAATCTCCCGGATTTAGCTTGAACTTGATACCCAATAGAGGAATCTCGTAAGAACTGCCGTCATGCAGGTTGATGGTGATCGAAGTACCATCGTCGGATTGCACTACACTTTCTATGACGGGTTCTACCACTGGGGTATCCCCTTTGTCACCTTTTGGACCGGTCGCCTTTACCTTTTGTCCGTCAACCAGCAAGAAAGAGTAGTTTTCATCGCCAGGATATTTGATGGTCCAGTAATAGTTTTCATCCGTTGGGGTGTTTGGGTCTTTGGCTGCATTAATAAGCGGAGTTTTTCCGTCATCAGGAACCGCCTTGCTTGTACTTTTTATACCATCAATCACCCAGAATCCGTCATCACTGATAGTTATAACCGGAGTATGCCCGTCAGCGCCAGTACTTCCGTTTCCCGGATCACCTTTATCACCTTTCGGACCGGTGGCTGGCACACCTGTCGATACACCGTTAATGACCCAGTATCCTCCAATAATCTCGACAGTAGGAGTTTTTCCATCAGTTCCATTTTTTCCATCAGTCCCTATAGCCTTCCATTCCGTTTTTTGACCATTGATTACCCAGTATCCTTCTGGGCTGATGCTGATGGACGGTGTGGCTCCACTGGCGCCATCCTTTCCGTTAGTCCCGTCTTCACCGCGCGCCTTGGCGGTTGTCTTTATACCATTGATTACCCAATAGCCATCCGAACTGATGCTAATGCTGGGTGATATACCGTCTTTCCCATTTTGCCCTGGAATACCTTGATCTCCTTTTTCCCCCTTTTCACCGCGGGCTTGTACCTCTGTCTTTATCCCATTGACAGTCCAGTAGCCATCGTCACTGATACCCAAAATAGGTGTTTTGCCATCGGCCCCATCCTTACCGTCGCGTCCATATGGGATGAAAAACCTATAAGTGTCCAGTGTGATGTCAATGCCCAATGTATCTTTTTGACCGTTGCTGTCCGTTATCCGATAATCGAATCCGGTAACTATTGGTTTATTGGCCAAGATGGTATAGAGATTGCGTAACTCTATTATTTCATTATTGATGCGGAGAATCTCGGCGTTGATACCCGTTATTTCCGCTGATAATTGATATTGCCTGCTGTACAATGTACTAATGTCCTCTTTATAGCAACCTGTAACAAGCATAAGTAGGCTCAGTAGGTACCCTATGATGAATATTGTTCTTGTTCGTTTCATCTTATTTGTATGCTTTTATTTATGAAATTAATATTGTGAATATATAACTGGATAAATTAATTTTTTTTTAGTTTATCCAGGTTCTTTGCAGCAGTTTTGTCACCCGTTTCTGCTGCCATTTGGAAGTAGTGGGAAGCCTCTTTCAAGTTATTGTTTAGAGCTGCGCATACTCCCAAGAGATTCCAGGCTCGTATATCTTCGGATATTGGAGATAGAAAATCAGCTGCTGTAACAGTATCATTCTTGTGCAGAGCGATGGCCGCCATGTAAATACGTGCTATTGGCGATTCGGGATAAAATTTAAAGGCTATACCTGCACACTCGTTGAATGCATCCGAATATATCGGGTAGCGATTTGCTACGGCTATCATCTCCTCTACGCTAAGCTTTTCCGGATGTGTGTTTATAAGCTTAGTAGCTCGCTCTATTGTATATGGAACAATGGTATAATAGAAAGTGTATTCATTACGACGTAACAGTGGATATAGCTCGTTCAGCATAGTTTTATAAGCAGCCAATCCGGCTAGTTTTTTTTGACGTGCTGTCAGATCTGTTTCGGTCTGGATAATATTAAGCGCACGGTCCCGGTCTGGATTTTCCCAAGTTTGCAGCAAACGTTTCAATCCGTCCCAGTCTTCAGCATGCCCTTGAGTGAGAATGCTATGTTCAGGGTATTTGAAACTACGGGATATGTAAGACGAAATCGCCTTTGCCCGGTTTTGGCTGAGTTGGGTGTTAAAATTGTGCGGTCCTTCGGGAGAAGCGTACCCGTCGACAGAGATGGAAGTGATAGATACGTCGCTGTCATCGGCCAGTTCCCGGAATGCGGTGGTTATCTTACCCAACTCTTCCAAATTGTCCCCTAATTCAGGCAGAATGTCCCATCGTGATACGGGGAAATGGATATGCGCTTGCCGGCTGACAGATCGTTCTTTGCGTACATTCAAATCGGGAACTATATAATCGAAAGCAAAATTTTCATTTGAAAAAGGATTGGCAGCTATTGTTGTAATAGGTGTTATTTCTTTTACGGATGGCATGTAGCAGCTCTTTGGTGCTTTCCGGTTGAATTTCCAAAAGAGTGATACGCCATTTTGCCATATAAAGTCATCATGGCTACGGCGTATGGTACGTATGCCATCGAATCCGCGTTTACTGACCCACACCAGTCCGCTGCTTACCTCCAGCCCGAGCTTCTGTGTAAGAGCAAAGTGGATAGCGATGTCCCCTCCTAATCCAATAGATAAGGGGTGTTGTTCAGGGGCAACCCTCCTTTTGTTGCCCACGGAGTGAGCTTGCGCATAGAATTTCTGCAAGTAAACTCCCGGTTTCATTAGTAATGATACAAACGTCTCCCTTCCTTCTTGAACGTGGACGAACAGGCGGTTGAAATTGAATACAGCTTGTAATGAGGTTTCCCAATAACGGGATTCACTATACACTTGTGAATAAGGAATTGATTTGATATAGATGTTGTTTCCTTGGTTCTCCCATATGCCTACATTATCAGGAGCAGGCTGGTAATTGTCTTTCCCTCCCAGAATGGTATAGGGATAATAAGTCATGGCATCTTCCGTACCAAGACGAAAATTCTCAGCGGACCGGGGCGAGAATCCGCGCATGCGTCCAACCGAGAATCCTATTTCTAATCCAAAAAGCGAGGAGAAGCTATAGCCACCTTTAAGCGACACTTTGTTTCCCCAAAAACTACGCCGTTCAGTTAATGAACTCATATCTCCAAACATGAAGGGAACGGAATATCCTGTACCCATATACCAATGTCCGGCATGCTTCGGATATTTATTCCCTGCCGAATCAACATTGGATGCCCAGAGTTGAATACTGTCGTGGCGTATGCCCGACATGGCCATTGTGTGGCTAGCCAAGAATAATAAGACTGCCACTAATAAACTTTTTTCTACTCTTTTCATAGTCTATACATAAATATTTATAGTTCATGATTTTATTGCAAAATTAATCCGTAACACTTTGAGTGTAAAGAATGTGCAATAGACATATAAAATGCCCAAATAAATGATATACAAGATATTAATTAAATCAATGGATGTACATTTTATATTGGGGTATTGCCCATGCATTATTCGAATTATAGTTTTACACTCAAAGAAAGTCAGTTCTTACCTCAAGTAGAGGGCAATTTGTTTGTATACCATATGTTTCTTTAGTTTACAAGAGGCATTGTTAGCAAGGAAAAAGGTTGGGCTGATTACTATGTATAATTAATAACTGATATGAAACAAGGATATTATTATTTGATTGCTATTGTTGTTGTGACAATCTGGGGAATGACTTTCATTTCCACCAAAATTCTTATTATCAATGGTTTTTCTGCGCAGGATATTTTTTTCTACCGTTTTCTACTGGCTTATATCGGCATTTGGACAATTGCCCCTCTGCGAATGTTTTCGAGCAATCTGAAAGATGAATTTTGTATGGCAGCAGCCGGTATAACCGGTGGGTCCTTATTTTTCCTTTTGCAGAATATGGCCCTGCAAATAACACAGGCTTCAAATGTTTCGTTTATTATTTGCACTTCTCCATTGTTGACGACAATCCTAACTGTCCTTTGTGTCCGTGGTGAAAAAGTGACAAGGACGTTTATTTATGGTACGGTGCTGGCTCTGCTGGGGGTGGGGCTTGTCATTTTCAATGGAAGCGTCATACTTAAGCTCTCCCCTTTAGGGGATATTCTGACTTTGGTGGCATCTTTGTTATGGGCTGTATACAGTTTAATTGTCAAGCGTTTATCCCAGAGGTATTCATCAATGTTCATAACCCGTAAGGTGTTCTTTTATGGGCTGCTGACCATTTCTCCCATGTTCTTTTCCAGACCTCTGTTCGCAGATGCGGGATCACTTGCAGCTCCCTTGATTTGGGGGAATCTGTTGTTTCTGGGCCTTATGGCATCGTTGGGATGTTATCTTTCATGGAATATGGTGTTGGATAAGTTAGGTACTATACAAGCTTCCAATTTCCTTTATCTAAATCCGATCGCAACAATGTTGGGGGCTGACACGATTCTCAATGAACAGATAACCCTTACCGCCTTGTTCGGGGTCATTCTTATTCTTTCAGGTATCTATATGGCGACATATCGAAAATAAATTTCGACTATGCTCTATAATAAATCTCCTATAAGTTTTTTTACGGATAAAAAACTTATAGGAGGAAAAGTTTAAGATACTTAAATCTTCGCTTCTTTTGTATGTAACGTACTTTACGTTTGAAAGGCGTCCTTTTACTATATAATAGTTTTTATAATATTAGAAGATAGAATCTATTATTTACTCACGGATACCTAATATGGAACAGCCTACATATCGATACTCCGTTATGAACGAAATACCATTTGGATTTGTATAAAAACTGGATATCCAACCTTTAGATGATGCTCTCGTATTTCTAACTGCAGCACTCCAAATACGAGCATTTTCGCCTAAAGCCGATCTAGAGGTTTCAGTTTTAAAGAACAAAGAACCTAATGCTGGGCAGTAAACTGTATCGCCTGTTCCATCGGGATTCCCATAAAAAGTCCAGCCATGATTGAACGAACCTTTAATATTGAAGTTAGCGACATCTTTTTCTGAATTTCCAGTTTTAGAAAAGCCAGTAAAGACATTGCTGGGTGGTAGATGAAAACTTGACGGACAAGGATCATACACAGTTTTGACAACTTCGTTGTCATCATCTATTAAAGAAGCAGTTTTATTATTGTTAACACTCCACAAGTTACAGTATCGTTTGTCCATATCTTGGAATCCGTTCATTTTTTCCGGGTTCTGAATTCCCAAAGTTATACATCTACTTGCCAGATTCTCACGAAGGGAATCTTGGGATGATTTCCACTCCTCTATTGTAAAAAACTTTCTAATAACAGGATCAGATGTAGATGCACTTCCTGCAGCATTGTACCATGTCTTGCTACGGTTCTCATATCCATCAGACGGGAAAAACGGATCTTTTCGTCCCCATTGGTAATAGGGGCTATTACCCCGTGCTACTATACCTGCGCTTTGGCTAAGTTTGAAAATCTTTGTACCCCCAGTTGTTTTAATTCGGACTTGACATGCACGTTTGGCATAAAATGTACTGTCACCGTCACACCAACCCACATAGACAGGCATTACCTGGTAGGTCTTGGATGCATGGTTTCTAACTGTTTTGGTTTTTGTTATGTCCTCATCAGTCACCCATATATGCCACGACCATAAAACCGAGGTTGCATCCTTGGCTGCAATGACAGCATTGCCCTGACAAATTGTGGACGGATCGACATGAAACTTAATATAAGCTTGCTCACCGTTACCTTCTAAAGTGATATTGTTTACTAAGTTTTTTGCATCTTGCCATACCAACTCTGCTGCTGTTACAGTACAATCAGCATTGTTGTTGATATAGGGGTTACTTATTGAATTTCCCAAATGATTTATAAAATGTTCCAGTACATACGTTCCTGTCTGGGTAGATATATAAGCGGAAGTATTATTTTCTCCGCCCTTAACAGCATTGCCATAAACCAATGGAAAGCAATACCAGCCGGGGGCGTTCACCACATAGCAGTTGGCGGTATTCCTCTGCTTGGTGTCAGCTGAACCATTGGTTGAGAGATCATAAGGAATAGATTCGGTACCCATTGATTTTTTTTTTCTTAAAGCCTCCGTATGGATATTGGTTGTTACCCCTTCGACGGCGCTGACAGTGGCCTCATATGAAGATGTGGAAAGGCTTCCACTTCCACCAACCGTAAATGCTGTGAGCCATTCGGGCTTTTGGGAACTCCAGTTGCTACCATCTGTGGAAAACTCTGCAGTCCATGCCACTGGTTCTTGTTTACCATTGCCGTCGGTACGGTAGCTGGTGATATTGTAGGTATTTGTGCCTCCTTGATATGTAAAGTCGTCTGTACCTGTAACAGTCAGGGTATATTCCCAATTGACAGATTGGGTTGATATTTTATATGTCACGGTTTTCCCCATAATCCATTGGCTCTTTGCGATGTTGCCCGACAAAATATGTTCTCCTTCCGAGTCCTCAAAAAGTACCTCTATTACTGCGTTCTCGGCAAGTGTTTGCGGTATCATCATGAAAGTTTGCGCCTGATTGGTAATCGGCTCATTTTCAACGATTCCTTGACATTTTTTATTCAGAGTCTGTGAGAAGGAAACTTTGGTATCCGCAACTTCCCATGTCTCTTGTTTCATGTTATAGACGCCTTGTGAAAATATATTCTTTAGCATAATACTCTTTACAACACCAGGCTTCATATCATTCCCGCATACAAACTTCACTGCTGTCAAGGCATGTCGGAATGTCAGACTTACTGCCGCATTGTAATTTCCAACTGTCTCGGCAGATGATGCCACCAGCAAATCCTGTTGGTCTTCCACCTTTTCCGGCACTGTACAGGTAATAGTGGGGCTACCAGGGATCTGTCCTGATATCTGGTAGGCGCTATTCCCCCTGGGAGCATAGGCAAAGAAACGCATTTTATAGGCTTCACCAGGCCAATAAAATACGGAAGATGAAGACCACCGGTTACCGGATTTGTTCACAGTAACGTCATACATGTAATTCGGACTTCGGGTTTCATCCCATTCCCCTATATAGGCATAGGCTGATACACCGAATGAATTATACATATTATCTATGTTTACAGGTGTAGCACGAGTTAGGGGAGAGTGTACATTCTGTTGAAAAGAAGGGCTTATGCTGTCCGTATATAGTGTATGTAAATAGATGGTACCCAATTCTTCTGTATCCATCAGGGAACTGTTAGAACGCGTGGAGGTCTTAGGACCGTTTTGTTCAAGCGGTGTCCACGAGTTCTGAAAATCCGGCGTAAAAAAGATACTAGACGATTGATGGATCTTTTCTATTTCGTCAGTACAAGAGAGCATCAATAGACAGGCTATCGCCTGGATAATGCGGTGTAAAATTTTTCTAATCATTTATTTGGTATTTTTATAAGTTGTTTTTAGATAAATAGAACTTTTATTCCACCAGTAGATAAAACTCAAGAAGTTATTTATGTCCATATATGTTATTCATGAACTGGTCGTATTGGGAATGCTCCTTGGCGTCCAGTGGATGTGTTTGGCCATATGCCGGTACTTGTTGCCCAGAAATAATAGCAGTTATGTATTCCGGCAGGAGCCGCAGCATGTACCAAGACATCCAATCCGATCCGATTAGGCGTGCCTGTATTCTCCGAGCCGTATCGGGACCCCACAGCCGGAAAGAACACCGTCTCTCCGATTCCGTTCAGTTCTGTGTAGAAATTCCAGCCATTTGCAAACGGACCGGATACATTCATATCCGCCGCATTTCCTGTGCTGCCTTTTTTCGAGAATCCGGTAAATTCCCATCCTCTAGGCAAATGAAAGCCCACTGGACATGGATCATATATACTTTTAGTCGGTGTTTCATCATCAAGATAAGGTACGTTGCTTCCGGCATCCCACAAGTTGATGTAGTGGTTGTCCATCCCTGAATTCCTGTTCAACTTTTGGGGATTCATGATTCCCCAGACAATACAAGCATTACCGTCTTGACTATAAGACGTAAGGGGATTGTCATTGGAAACCCGGCCATTGTTATCATACCAATATTTCGTTTCCAACGTGCCGATATCTCCCGGATAAAGGGGATCTTTACGTCCCCACTGGAAATAAGGACAATTACCGCCATACTCAAGTTCGAAAGGATCTTGAACAATGGCAAACGTCCGGACCTCTTCACCGGCCATGATGCGAACCCGGCATTCCCTACCTGCAAAGGTGATACCTTCTCCATCGCACCATCCCAGGTTTACGGTCATCATTTGGCTAGACTTTCCATAATAACTTACTACCTTTTTAGTATTTTGGACATCTAGGTCCGTCACCCAAATATGCCAGCTCCACATGATGTTTCCCTCTGCATCACAAACAGCAATAACCGCATTTCCCTGCTGGATTGTGGTCTTGCTTACAGTGAAGCGTATTGAATGCCGGTTATCATACAGAGCGACATCCGATACCAGTCCCGGAGCATCCTGCCACAGAAGCTTGCAAGAATGGGCTTCACATCCCACGTTGTCGTAGATGTTTGGGAAACGGATGGGAGCACCCAAATGGTTTGTAAAATTCTTGAGGATGTATTCATTGTCAAAATCATAAAAATATGCTGATTTATTGTCCAAACCTTGTTTGATTGCATTCCCATAAACCAATGGAAAAACGTAATCTCCCGGGCTGCTGACAACGTAACAATTGGCCGTATTCTGTATTGCCGCCTCCCCCCTTTCATTTGAAAGGTTGTATGGCATTTCTTTATTCCCTTTACTCGGACGGCGTCTTAATTCCTCCGTATGAGAGCTTTTGCTGCTTCCTGCCTGAGGGGATACAGTTGCCGTATAGTCAACGGCCATCAGGCTGCCTTCTCCGGAATTGCCGGATGAGAAAGCGGACAACCAGTCGGGTTTTGTCGGACTCCATGTTTTCCCACCGTCTGTAGAGAACTCAGCCTGCCAGCTGGCCGGTTCTTTTGTAACAGAATTTTCCTTATAGCTGGTTATGCTGTACTTCGAACTCCCTCCTTTAAAGCTATAAGCCTCTGGAGAAATGACAGATAATGTGTATTCCCAGTTGATGGATGTGGTGGATATCTTATAGGTTATAGTCTTCCCCATAGGCCATGAAGTGCCTTTCAGGCTACTCGTCAATGTATAGTCAGCCTTTCCGTCGTTAAACACCACTTCAATGAAAGCGTTATCGGGGAGAGTTTGAGGAACCATCATAAAGGTCTGTGCTTCAGTCGTAATTTCCTGGCTTTCTGTTCCGGAAGCAGCCTTGTTCAATGTCTGGGTAAAGTCCTTGGGAGAACCGATATGGCTCCATTCATTCATATCAAAGCTGTAAGTCCCCTCAGAATTCACTCCTTTGAGTGTCACGCTCTTTACCACTCCCACTTTCATATCGCGCCCACACACAAACCTTACCGCCGTTAATGCATGGCGGAAAGTCAGATTCACTGCGGCATTGTAATTTCCGCTTATCTCATCCGAGACTGCCACCAACAAATCTTGCTGGTCAGCCACATTGTCGGGAATGATGCAGGTTATCACAGGGGCTCCAGGAACTTGTCCCGATAATTGATATGCTGTCGCCTCCTTGGGAGCATAAGCAAAGAATTTCATTTTGTAAGCGCTACCGGGCCAGTAATGGATCGAAGACGGCATCCACGATCCACCTGCTTTGTTTACAGACACATCATACATATAGTTCGGGCTTTGGGAACCGTCCCATGAAGTGGTATACGCATAAGCGGATACTCCGAAAGTGTCGTACATGTTGTTCTGGGTCACAGGTGCAAAGCGGGTGATAGGAAGAGTGTCATTTAAAGCTCCCATCTTTATGCTGTCAGTATAAAACGTATGCAAGTAAAGAGGAACTTTCCCCTCTGTCTGCATTAGGGAGGCAGAAGAGCGAAACTTTATTGCTTCGTCCGAGGCCGGGGAAGAGTGCGAAGTCTGAATTTCGGGCGAGAACAATATGCGATCCGACAAATGCGGGCAGTCGATATCATCCATGCATGAAGTGGTGAAAAGGGAAATTCCAAACAAGACTGTCTTTAAAGTCTGCAATGTAAACTTATATTTGTTCATAATACGCTTTTTAATTTTGTGGCAAAAATAGATAGTGGCCAATAAATAAAAAAGCTTTCAATATGTACATTCTGTTTTTATAGCCTACTGAACAACAGTGTTATATATTATAATATAATGTACAAATTATACGCTACTTAACATTTTAACAGACAAATAATATGAATAAAAGCCGGAAATTGCAAATTTGAGTAATTTCACTGACAATCAATAAGAAAATCCTTCTTACCAACAAAGACTGGCTCCAAAGCAAATACCAGGTTTTTCATTCTTATAGGGAGAGATTTCAAGTGGCCTATTTTTATTTACCGCTTTGGCTAAATCAAGAGTAGTATAACCTATCCAAAATGAGACATTTTGTTTCCATGCTTTTATTAAAAGACCTATTTTACAGGTATAATAAAAATCCATAAAGTTATTCGAATACCGAACAGGGGCTTTATCATTATCCCAAGTTCGCGTATACATATTGATGAAGCTAAATTCATTAGCTAAATACATATAAAGTTCATCTTTCACTAAAGAATAATATAACTTAGGGGCAATCCCTATCTCCCATACTCCCATATTATATTTGTAATCAAAACCATAATCAGTGCTTCCTTTAAAATCTGTCTGCGCAAATAGACCGCCTCCTATATAAGGCTGGACACTGACAATCAGTTTCTTTTTATAAGGTACTACATCATAACCGATCTTTAATATGCCTCCCATTGGAGAACCGATATCCGGAACAGGCAAACCGTAAAATTGAAAGCCGAACTCCCAATAGTTTTTTGCTGCATCTTGTGCATAACACATTAAGCACAGAAAAAAGGCAATAAACAATGCGAATATGTTTTTTTTCATAACTCAACTTTTATGGTTGCGATAGAAGTGAATTTATCCAAGTATATATCCTATTCCTGTGGACACATAAATTCTAAAGCTATCTAGTTTTTCTTTCATTTCATCTGTCTTTTTTATCTATATGTATTTGAAAATCATCAATATGTGAAATACATTTGTTGGCGGACAATATTGTGAGCGGACATGCAGAGATTAAGATAACCTATAATTTGTTTTTAGTCATGCATTTTGGATATCCCGCCTGCATATCCGCTTTTATCCTTTGTTGAACTTATCTGTTTTCCATCTTTATTCTCTTTTTCCTGGATAATTTTCGTCGTATGTAAATCTTGCAGTCGAATTTACACCGGCCTGAGTACTTCCTTTGGTTTGTGAGTAATAACCTACTTTTATATATGAATCTTTACCTTTTACGGATATCCAAAGTTCTGCTGAGCAGGGGTTGGAGTAATATAATGTACTTTCAATATGGAATCCTCCCAACTCTTTGGCTTTCTCATCATAGATTTGTGTAACTGGGCTGCCATAATAACTGTTACTCCAGTTCCTTATCTGGAAGTCGTATTCTGCCATTTCTAATTCAGTTGGTGTAAACATAAGCAGACTTCCACTTTCGCCAGGCAATGTATATTTTCTTGTACCGAGCAACTGTACGGCAGGCCATTTAATTGGTTTGACCGGAACTTTTATGGACAGTGTCGGTGAACTATACTTATCATTGATAGTATTGCGGGCCCAAGCATTGACCAGAAGAGGTATGCTTGGATCTTTGGGCACTTCGACTTGTTGTTGTCCACTGTTATCGGCTGTCAATGCTTGTACGTCACCACCGTCTACTTGATAGAATATGCTGGCTTTGGGGTCTGTAACAAATGTAATGACCGATATGGTATTGTCTCCTTCCTTATCTGCAATTTGCAGGGTCAAGGGAGTTTCTTCGGGTATCGTGATTTCGTTATGCTTGGGGATGGTGATTTCAGTATGTTCCTCCTCTCCTGAAGGCTTAGGATATACGAGTGTAAAATGGTATCCGGTTTCATCCTCGGTTACCTCCCGAAGAGGACTATTTATACCGTCTCGTCCATTTTTTCCATTGTGCCCATTAGCTCTTACTTTGTTGCCTTGGTCGTCTAAAAGGTAGGTATAATTATCATCTGTCGGCCATTGTATAGTCCAATAGAATTCTCCGTCTTCGGCTTGTTGTATGCCTAACTTGGGTGTTTGCCCATTACTGCCTCTCCAAGGTTTTCCTGAGTCTGTATTATTGATATACCAATTTCCATTGTTGCCAAGCTCGATAATAGGACTTACTCCATCTTTACCGTCAACACCATCTTTACCGTCCTTGCCGTCAACGCCATCTTTACCGTCCTTGCCGTCAACGCCATCTTTACCATTCTTGCCGTCAACACCATCTTTACCGTCCTTGCCGAAGGGTACATATATTGTACGGTTACCAAATGTGATGTTGACTCCTATAGTTTTACCATCTTCACTGACGTATTCTATTTTGCTGACAGGCTCCTTGGTCTCAAGAAGCGTAATCGCTTGGTAAATGGAATTGATTTGGGCGTTCAATTCATCGCGAATTTTAGTAAGGTCGGGAATGATGTACTGTCGACTGTACAGTATTTGCGCATCCTCTTTATAACAACTAGTCAGGAGTAATGCCAATATGATAATTCCTGAAAAGTATCTTTTGAATTTGTTTCTTGTTTTCATTATTGATCTGTTTTAGGTCTTAATTCTGATTTGTTCGTATATCGATTAAACCTATTCAGGTTTTTACGAGCTTGAGTATTCTGTGGGGCTGCCTGTCTCCAGAGTGCTTTTGCTTTCGCAATATTTCCTCGATATGCATAGGCCACCCCAAGTGCATTAAGTACGGTGGGACTCTTATGGAGTACGCTTTCCAACTTTTCGATTGCCTGGTCACTTTCCCCTTGAAGTAGCAGTGTGATGCCTTCCACTGAAAGTTTAATATCGGCGTTCGGATACTGGGTATAAAGCACACTTATTGCCTTGTCAGCTTCTTCACTGCCCAGACCGTAACTCAAGGCTACTGAATATATTTCTTCGGGACTTAGCATTTCTGGATGAGTATATATAAGTTCTCTAGCTTCATTGGCTTTATAGTTCCTCACAAGATAGTTTACTGTATAAGTACTCTGCCTTAAATGTGGATACACCTCCCTTAGAAGGGTGGCGTATTCGGGCTCCCTTTTTAGGCGGACCTTGAGTGTTTCCGTGTCTTTAATGGATTCTATAAGCTCCAAAAATTTGTCTCTTCCGGGCAGTTCCGGATTATGTAGCAATGTATCGCGTAACCCGGCCCAATTCTCTACCATACGTCCGGTAGATAACATTTCTCTATTAATATGGCTGTGCTCGATGATATAATTGATGATCGACTGTGCTCGTCCTTGTGCCAGATTGATATTGTTTCCATACGGTCCTTCAGGTGATGCAAAACCTTCTATACGGATACTGTTTACTGTATAATCCGGATTGTATAAATAAGTATCCAGCTCATGATTGAGCCGGGCGAGTTCTTGCTCATTGTCGTAAAGCCCTCGTGAGATGAAAGTCTGGTTCAGAGGGTAAGTCAGGTAGATAGAGGCTGAGTGGGAACGCTGCTTATTTTCCGGCAAACTCACTTCCTCTGGGTACCAGAAATCCAGTTCGGGTATTGTACTCCACCCGTTTTTTTCCGGTTGGCTGATAATTCTGGGTATATTTTTCGATTGCCGGTTGTGAAATTTATAGGTAACACCTATGGCTGGTTGCCATACGTAGCTGTCATACGCCCTTTTTGCATTAAGTATCCCATCTATGGCATGATCACGTTCCCATACCAGTCGACTGATAGCTTCTATGCTCCACTTACGGGAGAGATTGAAACGTACAGCTATATCCCCTCCGAATCCCCAGGTAATAGTACGGTTGATGCGAGGAGCTATCTTTTTGCCTGTGTTTGTGTCGTAAAGTTGTGACCGAAAATGCGATAGATAGACGCCTGGTTTAATCCAGAGTTCTATGGGTTTTTCCGAATAAACAGAAGTGTAGAACAAACGGGTAATATTGAAAGTAGCATTAATAGAACTTTGAAGGAATCTGATCCGACTTTGCAAGTATTTGAATGAAACCCCTTCTACCTTCACGTCCTCTATATGTTTGCCCTGCTCGCCAACAAGATCTTCTGCGGGGTAATAGTAAGTATTACCATTGATTAGTGTGTAGGGATAATAAGTATATGCATCGTATACTCCCAAGACATAGTCATGTTGAAATTTGGAGGCCGTTGCCTGATTATAACCTACTCCTACATTGACTTCAACACCAAACACAGGTGAGAACTGATAGCCCGCTTTGAGCTGTATGCCTTTTCCGAAATGAAACTTTCCTCCATGGCGTGTCCATGAATAAAGATCATCATAGATGATAGGAGAAAAGAATTCCATTCCTATATACCAATATCCGGGAGCGACTGTAGTGTCTGTTTTTATCTCGTCTGTAGCTATGTTGGAAACAGAAGGATAATGTGCTCCCATCTCTCCCTGAGCTTTTAGCAAGAATGGGGCATACCCCAATATCCCGGCAATAATTAAGATTTTTTTCGTTATCATCATATTTTACTGTTTTTTATCCTGCAAAAATAAATACATCAAAACAACATGTAAAATATTTACCATGTACATTAGTTACTTATATATTATTCATTTACAGCATTTTATATAAATGCAATATATACATATTTGTGTTAAGTTCGTTAGAGAGGATATACATAAAAAAGAGGGGAACGTCACCGCGGCCCTCTTGACTATGAACAGTAGTGGGGTCTGGAAAATGGGGATGGATTGCGTTTATCATGTCTTCATAGCCCCAATTTAAGGTAGGTTGTCAAGTCTTTGGTTTAATTCATTAAAGGGTGTCCCTAGGACATACAAATATTAGCGTAATAAATATAAAACCTTAACTTTGCCCATTTTCCACCTGCTCATATATCTTGTATAACGGGAGATTATTACCCGGATATACATTCCTTTATTTAAACAGAAGAACCGGAATCCCCCTCTTGATTAGAATTTGAATATTCATGAGTAGGGAAAAACCACTCTGTTAGCTAACAGCATTCGTTTTTTCCGATTCTTTCTTTTACCAAATAACTTAAATAGCTTTTATTTTTTTGCAAAATTAGTCGTTTATAGAAATATCAAAAAAATTACAGATGTACTTGTTTTTGCACAAAATCCTGTTAATCAACTCGTTATTAAAATATTGTATGTACATGATCTTATTATATCTTTTAGGAGAATATTCTTGATAGAGATTTTATAAGCAGGTCGATATGCTCGTTCTTAAGTATATGTTCCATCGCCTGGAAAACTGGCTTTCCCTCTGTTCCTGCTATTTTGAGTACTTCTACTAGCTTCATCAAATTTTCCACCAGTTCAAAGATTCCTCCTGCTTTAATTCTACATATCTTTATGATTGCGATTTTAACTTTACCATTGCTCTATTCCAAATATCTTATTTGTTTTTTCTCCAATTCCAGATATTATTATTCGGGGCAATGAGTTTCGTGGGCTCGCAGATACCAATCGAACCATATGCTTCTTGAGATTATAGCTGTGTGTGTGGGTGTGTGTGGGTGGGGGGGGGGAGAGACTGTAACGGCTAGTTTAGACCGATTTACGGAGTGTCCGCATTCGCATCCGTTTAACTAGTCCGTCATAAATGGTCTCATGTTCTGACAACTCACAGGCATTGTACGATGAATCGTAGTCCGAAATAACGCCTCAGGAGTCGGAAACCAACGGAACGAGACTACAATTGAAAGCGTCTATTTATTCTTTTCATGGCTGTACATTTATAATATATGGTATGAAAGGGCAATTTTGGTGGAATATAGGGATACTCCACCAAAATCTAATGAAAGTATCATTTATTTTTTTGTCAACTTCATGTTAACCAAACGGGTTTCTCCACCCCCGTTGTACTCTTGGCGACCCCATAAAATGAAGCCCCGGGTTATGACATGGTTGCCTTCCTTATCTTTCCAACGGTCATCTACCACGCCGTCTGGGACCATGGTAAATTCAATGTTCCTTTTATCACCGTTCCATTGCCCCATCACTCCGAAGCGGCTATCAGGCCACAAGTTACCGCCACCCTGTCCCTCAAAGGCAGAAAGCCATATTTCCTCACCATTGAAGTTTTGGAGAAATTGGGACTTTATGGATATTCCGGGACGTTCTGCATCAAATAGGACCGTTATATCAAAGGCGCAAGCTCCCCTGAGGGTTAATGTACGGCCAGCTTCCTTTTCCAGCAGCTCCACGTCTGTTGTGCGTATACCAGTGCCGCTCCATCTGGTGTACTCAAGCGTGTATTCTCCCAAAATCAGCTCATAGGGTAGTGCAGGGGCCACCTGAGTGAAGGTAATCTTTTTGGAATAATAAGTTCCAACGGTGACGTCCACCGTACAAGAGCGTGTATTGTCGTACAATCCCAGGGCTAAGGACTTGAAATAAATCGAATCCCCCTTCACTTCATAGGAGAGCCATGAAGGATCAAGTCCGGTAATCTGATATTTTTGGTCGGTTTTCCATAAATAAGCCTTGATTCCGCCATCTTGAGGGAAATCATACGAATCTACATCTACTATTGAAATGACACCTAATTGCGTGATGGGGATCTGCTGTTCCTGTCCGTTATAAGCGATAACGACCGTGGTGGTCCTTGATTCATAATCGGGGTTGGGGGAAACAACCAGCCGCACAGTGGATCCGGAAACTTCCGGTGTCAACCAAGAATCCCTGCAGTGGACCTCCATCCCCTCCATATTGGTCTGTACAACAACAATTCCGCCTTTATAATCTATTTTTGTCTCGGTTTTCAACACTTGAAGAAACGGAGCATCCTTTTCATCTCCATTTTTTGAACATGAGACAAGTAACAGGCAAAGCAGACAACATAGAAATGAAAATTGCATCCAATATTTATTTTTTTTCATAATATTTCCTCCTATTTCTTTTTGGTTAATTTCAAATTATAAAAACGGGAATCACCGTACTGTTTGTATTCTCCCGCACTTGTATCCCACAGAATGAAGGCGTCTGCATAAATTCTCTGGCCTTTTACAAACCATTCATATCCGTTATCAACGAAATCCAAGACAAAGTTCTCCCTGTCCCCGTTCCACCGGGTAACAAGGCCATATCCGCTCCCCCAAGTAAGGTTTCCTAGCTGAGAACACCAAATAGCCAGCCGTACATCCGGAGATACTTTCAACTGTTGGCTGTTAAGTTCCAGTGCACCTTTCTTTGCATTGTACGTGAACCGTATGTCAAAAGGCAAACCTTTCATCAAAATGCTCCTGTTGGCCTGTTTGCTTATGGAGACATCAACCGTCTTATCCGCATAGGATAAGGTGTATGCGCCCAGCAGCTCGTCTTCCCTCAGTCCCAAGGGATCAGTGATCAGTTTCAGCCGGGTTGTTCCGTCAGGACTGGAGAATGTTCTCTCTTGAGCGCTCCAGGACAATTGTTCGACAACTGCCCCGTCAAATTCTATGGGTGCGTATAGACGAACTCCTTGATCAGTGAACATAAAGGAAAATTTTGTCTGCTTTTCCCCACGGGTAAGCATGATATACTGAGGGGTTATAATCTGTCCGTCTACCGGCTTTCCGGCAAAAGTGCCATTCAACCCGCTGACAGCCGCAATATTCTGATAGCTCAATCTGTTTTCTTTAGCTTTCTGCAGGTAACTTTCTGCCGGCTCCTGCAAAGCATACATATGTATGGCAGCACCATGCTTTTTACCATACATGAGTAACTCGGACTCGTTTCCCGAATGCAGGACAAACTCATAATCGCCCCAAAAACCTTTACCTTGTCCCTCACCCTCGCCGATATCCGAATCTGAGAAATAATGGAAGAGTTCGTTGTAGGTGTCAAAATTCAGTGTGGCTCCTATATCTTTTTTTAGCGAGTAGAGACTTGTGACCGCCCTGTTCACATCCTCTGAAAGGCTTGAACGGAAAGTGGCATACCCTTCCGGTGAGAAGGACACAGACAGGGCATAGCCGCCAAAAGCCTGATTTTGTCCTCCGGGGAAATATTCCATGGGCCATCCATATTTTGCGGAAGAAAGTATCTTTCTGTATTTCAGAATTTCATTTTCCATACGCTCTGAGGCGGAATTATCGAAATAGTCATCAATTCCTGTCTTGCAGGATACTATAGTGAAAATACTGAGCAATAGAAACAGCTGTATGTATAATTTATTTTTCATAATCTTACTTTTTGTCATTTTGCAAAATTTTTATCAGATTAGCATTATGGATATGACAGCATTCCGGATGGCTCTCCATCTCTTTCTGAGCTTGGGGCCATTGGGAACGCAACTCCTCTTGAAGCAGACGGAAAGCAGCTTCTGTTGTCGCAGGAGTACTGGAGGGCACAATCCATCCAGGCTCCAGCAGTTCCATCTGAACCACTTCATTCATTCTACGACGAACTACCTCCTTGAGATGATCCATATCTATTTTCCAGATATCACGCATATACTGTTTCATAATGTTTACTTTCTGGTTTAACTTTGCACGTCCCTCTTCACCGGCAGCCTCAAACACTGTATTCCATTCCTCATCCGTGAAAGTCACATAGCAGCAGGTGATCTCGGTAATATCCTCTACGGGCTGGCTGCCAGCATAGTCAGTTATGAACCCCAGCTTGGCGTAATCCGCCACCTCATGTCTGTTATGCCACCCAGAAGGACGGTAGTCCTCGGCACTAATCAGGTTGTATTCTTGTGGATAATTGACATCTTGTTGCAGGATATGGGTAAACTCGTGGTGCATGGTCTTGAAAAACCACTGGTTCATTTCAGAAATATTTTTAGGGTTGAGCCAGTTGGTCATGTAAAGAGTGATCTTTAACCCGCCTTCAGCCGTACCAAGGGTAATGGTCCCGTCCCCGTTCCAAGCGGCAGATCCTACGATATGCAGGATAGCTGGAGCATGTTTTCTCATAAAATCTATGCCGGCCGTTTCCACATAAGATTCCAACCAGACGTGCTTTATAATTTTAGCCAGTCGCATACTCTGCTGTAGGTCCGCCGGTGCCAGATTTTTGAAAAATCAGATTCTATATCTTCTAAACGGTATTTATAATCAATATTATAAGCTTCCACATAATTAGTGTTAAGCCATTTGTCAAACTTACTTTTGGGTTCAGAAGATATGTTAAAAATACTCTTTGAACGGTCTGGAGCCTCTTCTTCACATGAGGAAAACAGCATAGCTACTGCTATTCCCATCAGAATATATATAATCTTATTCATTTTGATTCTTTTTAGTTATTGTAAATATTATCGGGGATTACCAGGAAGTCCGGCGGTAGTTACGGCCTGGGGTAATTGTATCACCCTCCTGAGATCTCCGGACGAGAGTACAATCGGGTCTTTCTCTTCTACATTATGCACCACTTCGATGCCGAAACGCCGTATGTCCAGCCATCTGAGACCGCTGAATAGGGTCTCTATTCTTCGTGCATGCAGAACAGCCTGTAACATTTTTTCTTGTACACCTTCTTTTATGGGAAAAGCGGCATTAAAGGGTTTCACCAGTACTAGCCACGGACTTAACTCTCCTTTGGCCATTGCCTGCTTGTCCGCGGTTTCCCGAGTAGTGTAATAATCGACGATATGGGAGGCAGAAGCACTTTTCCCCCCTTTATTGACATACCAAAAAGAGAGATCACGTGCTGCGTCATCGTATTTCTCAAGCATGACGTTTGCCTCTGCACGACATAGCAGTGTCTCATCCACGGTAAATGCCATTTGTACTACATGGGGCTGACCTGTCTGCGCTGTTTCGTTCGTGACCTCAAATATCTCGTTATATTTAGGTTGGTATTTCACAGGATATCCCGAAGCATGAAAAAGCAGGTCAAAATCTTCCAGGGCATTTCCCCAGGGGCCACTGCTTCGGTAAAGAAGCAGGTTCACCACATTGTCGGAGTTGCCGTATCGTTGGTTTGTGTAATTTCTGCCCCAGAGAGAACGTAAGGTGACCAGAAGAAGGTTGGCGGGTTCATCTTTGCTGATAAACCGGTCGCGCCATTCACTTGTTTGTGTCAAGGATGTGTAAGTTTTCAAATTCCTAAGGGAGGATGAAGGATCTTCTTTTATGGCTTCATTGGCATATGCCAACGCACGGTCGTATTTTCCATAAAACAGATAGAAACGGCATGCGAAGGCAGCGGCGGCCCGCTTGTTAAAATGATAAACCGGAACCGTATAGGCATTGTCATTGACCAGAGGAAATCCCTCTTCTATGTCACGGGCTATTTTTTCATATACGGCACTTACCGTTCCCCTGTCATACTCTTTCCCGATAACAGTCTCAGGTTCCTCCACATAGGGAATTCCCAAATCGGTCCCCGAGGACATTTCGTTATAGGGCTGACAAAACGTATTGGCCAGAAGAAAATGGGAATAGGCACGACATAAAAGTGCTTCTCCTTTTGAAGATGCGTTGCCTGGAGAATCGCCAAGTGTCCGGATAGCTTCCAAGGCCTGATTGGCCGCAGCAACTGCACTGTAACAGCTGTTCCACAATGCTTCAGGCGCATCCCAGTCGGTTTCACTGATATCAGCCCAATAATAGTTCTCAACGATCATACGGGTGGGATCACCAAAACGACGACCGTTGTCCATTACATTATCCGTACGGTGCTCATAAATCATCATCGGATCTACATTGGGGTATGCTGAGACCAAAAGCTCACTTATTTTCTGGTTGTTGTCCACTTCAGCCCGCTTGTCCGGCATTTTGTCTAGAAAATCATCACAGGAAGCCGTAATCCACTAAATAAGGAGCAGGCAAAGCGCATGGTATATACTTTTCATTTGAATAACGGTTTGAAATAAATACTTATTTTTGTCTATCTCTTAGAAACCTAACCGCAGGGTACAAGTAAATTGTTTGGGAACCGGTGCGGAGACACCGCCTGAACGGAAGAATTCCGGATCCTGACCATTAAGTTTTCTGTCTGAATATATTAGGAACAGATTAGTAGCTTGTACTTTCAATGATGCCGATTTTAGCAGCTTTCCCTTGAGCAGGGAACCGGGCAATGAATAGGTCAGGGAGATTTCCTTCATACGGACAAATCCTCCGTCAGCAATACGGGCTGTTGAATAATTGTAAGCATTGTATCCTAAATTCAGGTTAGAATATAACTGATGTTGCCTGCGGGCAGATATAACCGGAACATTTGTCCTTTCTTCATCCCCGACGACCCTCCAACGATTCTTAAAGTCCTTGGGTGTGGCATCAAGATCGTTGTATGAACTCTTGAATACAGGATCAAGACGTACCTTGTTTCCTGCTGAATAAGTAACAAACACATTCAGTTTCCAGTTCTTGTAAGACAATACGTTCCCCAAACTGCCCGTGATGGTAGGGTCAGTAGGACCTTCATATTTCAAGAAATCCAGATGTTCCATTTCCTGAAAATTCAATGCGCCGTAATTACTTTTAGTTACCAGAATCTTCCTGTCATTCCCATCTGAAATTTCGAACATGGGAAATCCCTGATCGTCCAAGCCGGCAAAGGGGATGGAGAAGAGTCCACGGTGCGGATATCCTTCCCGTGTGAACCCACTTCCAGAGATGAGGGCAAACATGAAGGAACGAGTCTTCAGGTCCGTCACACGGGTCTTGCTTAAACCAAAAATAAGGTCCGTGCTCCAGCTAAAATCCTTCCCCCTGATGTTCTTAGTGGAAAGTGTAAACTCAAAGCCGTGTGATTTCATAGAGGCCACATTACCCATACGGTTGACTTGTCCGCCTGCGCCTTGTGTGCTGGTCCATCCGATAAGGTCAAAGTTGTTGCGTTTGTACCAGTCAGCGGCCAAATTGATCCGGTTGTCCAGAAATCCCATATCCACACCGATGTTCAGCTCGTGTTTTTTTCGTACGTAAGAGACGAGTTCTCAAGATCAGAAATTCTGAGTCCAGATTCGGCGACGCCTGCAGAGGGACGCCAAGGGTTGTAGCTGTTTATGACTACGCGTGAATTGGTTACCCAAGTTGGACCTGCATCAGCTGTAAGTGAATAGGAGGCTTTCAAAGTCAGATAAGACAAAGCTGGTTCAATTTTTTTAAAGAACTCTTCTTCGTGCACGTTCCAGGCAGTGGCGATGTTCCAGGTGGGCAACCAACGTGCGGAACGCGCTTTACCCAAGCGGTTACTTCCTTCATAGCGTAGCGTACCGGTGAGGGTATATCTTCTTTTGTATGAATAAGTTCCTGTAGCGAAGAAAGCGATCTGCCGGTTGAGAGTATTGCTCACACCATAGTAGTTTGTATTACGTTCACGCATTCTTTTGAAAGCAAGGTAATCGAAGAAAGGAAGTTCACCGTTATCATATTGCATCCCCCATCCTTCGGACCAGTCACTGCTGCGTTCTTGGGAGTTTACTTCGGCTCCAGCATAGGAGTTCAGGATATGAGTTTCGTTGAACTCTTTGTTGTAGGTAGCGGACAGACGGAAGTCATAGCTGAGCATCCTGTATTCGTTCTTATTGTAAAATCCCCCTTTAGGAAGTACGCTCTGTGGTAGAGTATTTGGCTTTTCCGGATCCTTGTAGAGCCACGAATTGGCATTGATGATGGTGGCGTCCCCCATCGCACGATATGCAAGCGCCTGATTTGACATGTCGCGAATCTGATGGTTTTGAGAAACGGAAGAATATTTCAATGCCCCCAAGAAACTCAGTTGGAGTCCCGTCTTGTGTTTCCATTTGAATTCCCCTTGGAATTTCAAGTCTACGATATTTAGGGAGATGTTGTTGTTTTCCAGTTCATTGAAGATATTGAAATCCGCATAATTACGCATATAATTGACTGTTGGGTCCAATGTTCGGGATGTATTCAATGCATATGAATAAGGATTAATGTCAAAGGAGCGGGATACTTCACCAGAAACGGCATCACTGCTTTGTCCCAGTGTTCCTGGCGCCTGCTGTTTACGGTAGGAGGCATTGGCAATTCCCGTAAATGAAAACTGTTTGGTGATATTATACGTATTGTTAAGGTTGGCCGTATACCGTGACACCTTGCTCTGTTTCATCCATCCGGGATCATTCATGGCACTCAAGGAGATGTAAGATGAGGATTTTTCGCTGCCGGTGGACATACTTACAGAGTAGTTCATCATCAGAGAGTTACTAAAGAGAAGGTCAAACCAGTCTGTATTGCGGAACTCGGCCTGACGCAGATAGTGCGCCCTGGCCTCCTCCGTATTTGGAAGACCAAACTGCCCTGTCACAGGATCGTATGAATGAGTTAGCTGGTACATTTTTCCATACACCCCGCTGTTGCTGGCACGGTAAGTGGAAGAAAAGTTCAGCCAACCTTTTTCCCGCAACTCCTGATAAATTCCCATTTGGTCCTGGGAGTTCATGATGTTGAAAGTATGATAATTCGGTTTAAGGCGAGTGGTGAATTCGCCTGTATAAGAAAAACTGCTGCTGCCCTGCTTGCCCTTCTTGGTTGTTATCACGATTACCCCGGCCATGGCTTTGGCTCCATAGATAGAGGTGGCGGAGCCATCCTTTAGAATTTGGAAGCTTTCAATATCGTCCGGATTCAGACCTGCTATGGCAGAGCTGATCAGAGTCACGGCGTCGCCAGACGAGAGGTCGTCAGCTCCCACATCCACCACATTGTCCTGAATAACGCCGTCCACAACCCATAAAGGTTTTGAGCTTCCATAAATAGAGGTGGCTCCACGGACACGGATTTTGGGAGCCGTACCGAATGTGCCCGAGATATTCTGGATGGAAACACCCGCCGAACGTCCTTCCAGTCCACGGCTGATATCGGCCATACCGTCAATTTTAACATCGGAAGCGGAAAGCCGGTCTGCAGCACCCGTAAAGAGCCGTTTGTCCGTAGCGACCATACCGGTAACTACAACCTCTTCAAGCATTTCCGTACTGGAATGCAGCGTGACCTTTACATTAGGAGAGGCCTTTACCTGTGCAGTCTTCATTCCGACAAATGATATTACAAGTAAGGCATTTTGCGGTGCAGAAATTTTAAATTTGCCATCAACATCGGTAATGGTTCCTTGGGACTTGTTTCCTTTGATCTGAACCGTTGCACCGATTATGGGCTCATTCGAATCGTCAACCACAATCCCCCTTACCATAACTTGGGAGAAAAGCATTCCTATTCCCCCAATGAGGAAGAAAACGAGCAAAATGATTTTTTTTTCATAAATATTATATTTAAAGTGATAAATAATAAAACGGACTTATTCTTGAATTATCAGAGTATTGTGAATAAAAATGTAAATATGGAATAAATACAACTACAAAAGCCGTCTATCTTCCATTCTTCACAATTACATCAGCCTTTGCGACAGATGGGACAGGAATATCTTCTTTGCATGGTTGAAAGATTCTTCATAGGCTTACATTTTGGAGTTAACTACTATTTTATTTTATGAGGTTTAAGATTATGCTCTTGGGTATCGATTTGATAAAAAACAACTATTGTATTTATACAATTTTAACGCCGATAAAAATAGTAATTGTTAATTTGAGTCACAATACCATTAGAGTAAATGTACATCAAATATTTATTTAATAATTTGTTATATAACACATTATAATTTTCAATGTCTATATGTTAATATCAAAAGGGCTTATTTATGGCATATTGAAATTGTAATAGATAAGGTTACGGGATATGTATGTTTGGTCGTGGCATTTAGTTTCCGCATATCTAATAAAAATGTGCTAGATATAAAGTTAACTAGAAATTTCTCTCCATCAACAATTTGTGTGTGAATGATATGGAGATGAATTGGAAATTATAAAAGGATACTTTTTCTTGCCATGGGATAGTCAGATATGGAAGGGACCCTTATGATGTCTTGAATAAAAATACGCCTGTTCCCGCTGGAACAGGCGTACCATTACATAAACAAAACAAACAAAATACGACCTTCACAGGCAGTGCCTTTCCCCCAGTCTCACCTGCTGAGGCAGGATTTTGGGGTTCATCTGCTTCACAGCAGATAGGGATGTGTATATGGTAGAATAATAAGCCCACTTTTTATTATCAGAATTGTTTGATAAAATCATCTAAAGTCATATTCTCAATTTGCATTTTCTCTTTTAAACGCATTTTCTTTCTTGAAATACTGCCTTTAGCTATATGGTACACTTCTGAAAGCAAGGAGAGTGAGAATTCCATCTTCAATAGGCAGGCAAAACGTATCTCCTCCATGTTCAGTTGTGGATATGCCTTTTCCAAGCGAATGGTAAAATCATTAAAACATGCATCCGTATTTTGTATGATAATATCCCATTCTTCTTTTTTCAGATGCATGGCGCCTTGGGAATTCTGGCTTTTCATTAAAATCGGAACAGTTAAAGCATTCAATCGCTTGTAATATTCGATACTTTGGTTGAGTGATTCAATTTCAATGGCCTCACGATCTTGCTTTTCCTTCAGGTATTTTACTTCTGTCTCCCATTGATTATTTTGAAGCCTGACCATTGCCAGTTCCTTTTCCTTTAAAGAAACTTCTATCCTTTTCTTTTCCTGTTTTATACGGAAAAAGACCGATGTTACCAAAAGCAGAACAGAAGATAGAAGCATGACCAACCTGTAATAAGAAAGCTCTTGCTCCGAAAGTTCCGTATTTATTTGAACTATTCTTCTCTGTTGCCGTTCGTGTTCCTGAAAAGTGTTCAAGTTGGCAATGTATCCCGCCTTGTTGTTTATTGCCAAAGAATCCCTGCAACTGATACTTTTTTGCGCGTATTCATATGCCGATTGAAAATCTCTCTCCTCCTTCTTCAGAAGTGACATGTTATAATATACATCTTGTTTTTCTTCTAAGGGGAGCTTTTCAATGTTTTCCATAAAAATATGTTCCGCATCTTTTAGACGGTGCATTTTTAGATATATATTTCCCAAAAGTACATTACATGTTAGCTTAAATTTATTAAGCTGGGCCTTTTGTAAGGCGGCATTCGTATAAAACATGGCTGAATCAAGTTTATTCATAGCCAGGTAGACCCTTCCCAGATCTTTAAGGTATTCAGCCCGAGAATGAGAATTCCTTTGTGGCAAGAAGTTTAGTGCTTTGTGCAAACAATTGCAGGCTTGCATATATTTCTTTTCAGATATACGAAGTTCCGCAAGTTCATGTAGGGCCTCTGCCATAAGAACAGAATCTTTCAAATCTACAGCAATATCAAGAGCACGTTCCAGACGTGATTCCTCCATCTCATGCATCATTTTGAAACGATAGATATACGCTTCTCCTATTTTAATGGCAAACAGCATTCTGATATTTTGTCCCGCAAACTTTTCGGCCTGGCTATAAGATGCATTGGCTCTGAGAAAAGCATATCTGTCAAAATATATTCTACCTAAATAAAAATATGTCTGGCACAAACGCATGGAATCCTTTTGCTCTGTAAAATAGGAAATGACCATATCAGATTTATTTAAAAAAGATTCTGAAGCATTAGGAATAAGCTGCTTGGATTTTATCAATAAAAAAAGATAAAATATATTATCTTTCTTGCTTAATAAAGTTGTATCTATATCAAGAATTTGTCTTAGAGTTCCTTCTGGATTCGCATCCAACGAATCTTCCAGAATTAGTAACGACGGATCATAAATACCATTCTTTTGATGACCACATGAAAACAGGCATGTGACTAGTATTGTTACAATAAAACATGTTCCCAACCGCATCTCTTTAACCTTTTAATATACCACTTTTATCTTTTGTCATATGGATTTTAGGAAAGTAACAATAACGTTTCTTTTTTCCAGATATCCAATTTTGGCATAAGAACAATAATTCAAAAAAAATGTTTATAAATCACGCTTAATAACAATATGCTGTTACACAATATATGTTATATCAAAATCACTTTGTTTTATTGTAGAAAACAAACATTCATTTTAGAAAAAACAATTTATTGTGTATTTGCTTTGTTCTTTTTACAAATTAAGTAGTATTTGTGCAAAAAAACATATTTTCATATGTACATATGCCAATATACAAAACACTGTTTTACTGCATTTTAAATGTTTTGTAAGATGTACAATATATAATTTCGCTAAATACAAAACAAGAATATTTAACAGATTTATAACTGCTTTGATATTTAGTCATTCAATCTCTAATACTCATGTAAGATATAGAAGAGTATTTTTATTTGTATCCTTTATATACATTAATAATCTTTTGAACTCATACATGCTAATCTTTTATTTAAAGTGATTTTCATAACCCAAATATATGCTGTCGTTTAATTTTGCAATTTTACATAATTGCATGGTAGAAAAGAGGTAATGGCTATCATGGATAAGGGCTACGACAGTTTCTCCTTTTATCGTATATTAATTATTTTTTTATAACATTGTATATCAATGTGTTGTCGTTGACAAATGTACATTATATGTTAGATATTACCCAATTTAAACAGTTTATATTTGCAGTCAATTTTGTATCTGACGCATTGTGTGCATAAGGCTTTCCTCATTACATAAAATACGAGTGGCCGGCACTACTAAGATTTAATTTATTAATATGTTTATTAATAAAAAATGTTATGATATGAAGGATTTCAAGCACAAAGAACCCGTTTTTTTTCAAGTTTATTATTTGATTTTTTAGGAATACATGGAGCAGCCCGTCTCACTATGAAATCAAAAGTTGAGTACTTGAGAATGACTTACGAGGAAATAAAGTGGAGATATAGAAATGCCACCATATGCAAGGAAGGCTTGTTCCTTGAAGAATTTCAATACATCCAGTTCTGTTTGAATGATGAAATATTCTTGTTCCTGTTCGATGTTGATAATATATGCTTTAGGGCTTATTCATACAAGGACATCCTCCTCAATTAATATTGGGAGGCAAAAGATGCCTTGGGATATTTGCAAATTCACTAATTACAGTTTCCAGGAACGAAAAAAAACTTGGATGGTGAACATTCGTTGCCTATGACGGTTCTTATAGAAAAAACAGAGTCATGAAAAATATTGTATTTATTTTATTAATGGCAACTGTGGCTGCTGTTTTTGTGCCGCAGCGTGCCTTGTCGTGCACAGGGATTACCCTGACTGCCAAAGACAACTCTCGGGTTGTTGCCCGTACAATTGAGTGGGGAGGGAGTGCCCTTCATAGCCAGTATGTTGTTGTACCACGTGGCTACAAACAATATTCCTATCTGCCGGAAACGAACAGGTTGGGAATGGAGTTTACTGCGAAATATGGTTATGTAGGATTGGCTGTTGAACAAAGGGAATTTATAGCCGAAGGCCTGAATGAGACCGGGCTTTCCGCCGGTTTGTTTTATTTCCCAGGATATGGTAAATATGAGGAATACAATCCCTCACTTAGCTCTTCAACTATCTCAGACCTGCAATTGGTAGCGTGGATATTGGGAAACTTTGCGACCGTCGATGAGATTGAAGATGCAATTCGTAAAATACATGTGGTTTCCATTGATCCGCGTGCTTCAACCGTACATTGGCGTATTGCGGATGGAACTGGCCGCCAATTAGTATTAGAGATTGTAGAAGGTACACCTCATTTTTATGAAAATACATTGGGGGTACTTACCAACTCGCCAGGTTTTGAATGGCAAATAACGAATCTGAATAATTTTGTTAACCTTTATCCAGGCAGTGCGAAAGCAAAATCACTTGACGGTATTGTGCTTGCCCCATTTGGTTCCGGTAGTGGTTTCTTGGGTATTCCGGGCGATGTTACACCCCCTTCCAGATTTGTACGAGCCGCTTTCTATCAGGCTTCTGCTCCACAGCAGAATACAGGTGAAGAAACCGTTTTACAGTGCTTTCAAATATTGAACAATTTTGACATACCTATAGGCGTCGAGTTTGCAGCGGGACAGTTACCTGTAAACATACCAAGTGCGACACAATGGACAGCAGTTTCAGATATGACGAACCGTATTATTTACTATCGTACGATGTATAACAGCAATATTCGTTGCTTTGATTTGAAAAGAATCGACTTTGGGCGGATAAATTACCGTGCTGCCCCCCTCGATACGATAGAACAGCAACCGATAGAAATAATACCCCTTGAATAAGGTCTCTTGTTTATCACCTTGATGAACCTTAAAATGATCCAGCTATTTTATATATAATGTAAATCGGCAACATTCCATATGATATAGGTAATATTGCCGATTTATAGGGGAAGTCGTTTCCTCATATGAGCCATGGGTTGCGATAGGGATCATAATCTGTCTGAAAAGTTGCCAGTTGCCAGTCAGCAACCGGCTTTTTCATTTCATCTACCTTACGGGGTATCTGAGGGTTGAGCCGGAGCTTGGCAGCATCGTTCAGCCACTTCATGCTGTCTTCATAGTCCCGTAGTCTGACAACACTGACATTGTTCGGTGCGATAAGTTTTGATAGTTCGTACAGTGACAGCCGCACCATATGTTTTTTGAGGTTATAGTTGCGGGGGTCACTTGGTGACAGATTATGTCCGATTAGTGGAATATCGGCATTCACGTCTGTCTCGGGATAAAACACCTTGTCCTCATATACTACATATTCATGCTTTGAGAATTCATATTCGTTGTACGCCGGATCATAATCAGCAATGGCGCCCCAGCATTCTGAAGAGAACGGATCTATATTGTTATCGAAATTTTCTACTGTCATTAAAGTATAGAATCTCCCCTCATATGTCACAACGGTCCATAAGGGATATGCGATCGGTTGCCATAATTCGGTTACGGACTCCAACCATCCTCCAACCATTGGAATACGGATATTGTCAAACTTGTATCCGTTTTCTAAAAGGCATGTATATGCGATACCATTATGCAGAACCTTGTCACCGATATAGTAAGTTTTGAACTGGGAATAGTTTGTTAACAGTACTGTATTGTCCATATCGGTATATTCCTCCCAAAACAACCTTGTGGAGGGTTTGCGATAGCCGCTTATGGAGCGGGTGACTTCGCATATATGTCCCTCAAAACGTATATGCACCCCTACGGGATAAGTGATGCGTCTATCATATTCAGCTATATACTTTCCTTTGGCGAGTTCTTTTTCAATTTCATAGTTTTCGGAAAGGTATTCCACGAGTGATATTTCCGCCGCTTCTTCTGCCTGTATGAAGCGTTCTTCATCGCCACGGGTTAATTGTGCGAGAGCCTCTCCGGTTATGATACCCAAATAGTCATTGTTATTAAGAAAACGTCGATACATATCTTTTTTTACTGTTTAGTACGAAAAACCTTCTTGAATTACTGAAGTTGACACGACATAGCCGTTCGAATCTCCACTTTTGTATTTATACCAACTGTCGCGCAGATAGTAACATAGCAGGTAGTCAAGACAGTCGGATAAATGACCATACCGCTCGTATTTGACACCGGTTTTCGGATCGGTTGTTTTCTGTTTGTTCTTGGATCCGTCCTCATTACGTAGTTGGTAAATCAAATCCTGCGTGAGCTTGCGGCATTTGACATCGATCCGTATTTTCCAGCCGTTGTAACCATCAAATATCTCGTTTACAAATTCACAGCGTGTTACCTGTGGTGGTTGTTTACGCAGCAACTTCACTTTTGGCCGCAGGATACCCTTGCCGAAAATATCCGCAATAATGGTATAGTTGTTGACGCCGTCTTCGCTGGCGGTGGAGCGCTGTAGGCCCGCCGGATCTCCTGTTACATCGACGCCACCGATATGCTTGTCACGGTAGAGTTTCATGCGTACCTTGCGGGCCAATGCCGGTGTGTTGTTTTCCTTTTCCTCTGGCCTGCCCAGTATTTCTTCTAATATGCATACCTCCTTACTGTCATAATTAATTTGCGCCAAAAGCACTGACATCCGGGGGGCTACATTGAAATCCCATACTGTTACAAGAGGCTTGGTAGGGTCATAGGCTTTTTCCTTCAGCCCGGATACAAGATGTTGCTCTCCGACAAAACGGTTATAGACAGCCATATCATTGGCTTCAACGAAGTCCCAGTTGCCATAAAGCAGCCGCTCTTTTGTTGACTGGTCACGTATTTTGTTCAGCGCCGCCTCATATACTTGTCTGAAAGCGATATTAGGATTATCGAATACAGAGAAAGGTATATATGCTTCTCCCTCACGGCATGTGATTCTTTCACCATTCTCGTCTTGCACAAAGCGGGAGCGTACCCAATTGATTGTTGGATTGGTTGTCAGCAACATTCGGGGTGTTTTGAAGGTTGCGTGAGTTCGCCAGCGCAAACGAGAAAAAAGAACTTCTACCGCCCGTTCTGAGATTTCTGAAACTTCATCCACCATAGCGATGGTATATTCCGAGGAGCCGAAACGCTCAAAGTTCGGGTCACTGGGGATATCAGCCATTTCTTTCATGATGATGACCGAGTCATTCCAAAATGTGAGTGTGCCTTCAAGGCTGTTTATTTTATAATTGATATCCTCTTTTAATTTCCACTCTTTCAGAATAGACTTGATAGTATTCCATGTTGACTCTTTTAGTGATTTGAGGGTCTTACGGGCTACAACAGCCCGGATGTTTTCAAATCGGATACACGAAGACACCAACCAGACACTGCCTATGTAACTTTTGCCTCCACCAGCGGCGCCACCGCCCAAAATTAGCTGTGGCAGATTCTGTGAACGGCACCGTACGCATTGTGGTTTGTATTGCGGGTTATGTTGCGTATCATAACCAACAAGAATTTGGTCGATTTCTCCGCCGCAGTGGGGACAGCAGTCTGGTTGTAGCATCTTCCATAGCTCATATTGCCTTAGTGAAGGTTTGAACTCTATATGCAGATTTTGGGGCGGCTTTAGCTTATTGACAGCCATATTTTCTACATGACTTGAATGGTTATGTCCGTTTCAGCCTCAAGCAGGGTATACAGTCTCTGGAATGTGGCACGGGATTCCAGAACTTTTCCCCTGACCGTATTTCTGCCCACGATGATGCAGCCGGCAGAATCAACTTCGGTGTTTCCTGAGTGAATCATAATACCGAGAAAATGTGGCACATCATGCAGGTATGGCATCCTCTTTTTGTACTTGGAGCTGTACTGAAGAGTAACTTTGTAAGTCCCGGAAGGAATTGCGGTCTTGGCATAGATTTTTCCCTTACAAGTACATGGACGACCTTTTGGGGTATTAGGACAGACAACCGGAAGTTCCCTTATGGTGTCTTCGATGGTGTTACAGAAAAAATTACCATCAATGGACAAGGTGCCTATTGTATAGGTCGGGCCTTTGAATTTGCGATTGAGAGTTAGCTTCATACTTTGACACTGTTTGTATCGAAAGAGTAGAGCCGGCCCCCTTGCAATGTTTATTGTAGGTATATGTAACAGGATATTTCAGGAAATGATGTATCCTATAATCCAATAAACAGGATTCAATCAATAGTTGGTATGGCAAAAGCGGGTATTTTCAGGAAAGCGGCAATGCAGGCTCTCCTGAAAAAACAGGTTGTGTTGCAGATGATGCGAATCTGAGGAATTGTTGAAGAGTTCATGGATAGCGGTGAAGGTTTCCATGATAATATACCTGCCCACGATATCCCGGAATTCAAACTTCAAAGTATTTAGGAAAGGATAGGATCAGACTAGCAACTCGTAATAGGAACGTTATTTTTGATGCTCATGTCATGTTATTTTGTATAGGGCGACGAGCTCCCCGTTGTGCGATTGGAATAGGAAACGCCCGTTGCTTAACATGCATTCGTGGATGGTATTGTCATTCGGGTCTTTCGCCAGTAAACAATCGGCTTTGTCTTTATCGATAAGTTGCATCGGAACACCTTGCACTATGGCAGCCGTTGCGCCGGCAGGAATTTTCATAAGTTCGTCCATCAAATTCTTTTTCATAATATCTATGTATTTGGCTTGAGTTCCATCAAGCATTGATTATTCTAAACCCCAAAGGCGTGGAATATAACCCGCAGCACCGAAGTTTTGGTAAACCTATCCGCAAACAAGTTAAACCCACGCAAAAACTATTTGTCCTGCAGACAAATGAAATGTGTCACATTTCGGTGCATGACAAAATAACACTTTCCTTTATTTTTTCTGCCTGCAAAAATATAAATAAAAACTGAATCTGATAAGCAAGATAACCCTATCAAGCTTTTACTTTTAAAGATATGCAAAAAAAATTCTGATTTTTTTATCTTTCACAAATAAAAAAGTAAGCAACCAATATTAAGTTGTAACAGTTTTACTCTTTACTCAGAAAGAGAACTATTTTTTACTTGCTTCCAAAGATGCTTTACGAAATTCTTTAGCAAGTTTTTCCAATATCAAAGAATCCTTACGGGCACGAGTTCCGGCAGCCTTGTTCTGTTTTTCCAATTGAAGCATAGCATTTGCTTTAAACGTTTCATAAGTGTCCTGCATTTTTTCTAAAAGTTCTTTCATTGTTATTTCTATTTGAATGATAATACAACAACAAAGATAGCAGATGATTGAAAGTTATTTTTTAGAATGCAAAAATTATTGCTTGGCAACACGAATATTTAACAAACAAACACATTTGTTTGCATAAGGCAGATTGATTCATGACATCGGGTCCCAATTAACAGAATATTTATATACAAATCCGATAGCCTAAAAACAAGAATGGAGCATAAGGATTTAGAAGGTCGATTTTCCTATGTATGATGTTCTATGCGAAAAAATATTATGAGATTAATGCACTGAATCATGGAAAATAGCTATATTTGCAAGGAGTGATAAATATAGGGCGTTTTGCCCTATTTCGTCACCCAAAGACAGATGAGGTATAGTACAGCTATTGGACCTTTACCGTAAGACTACGACATAGAGATGAAATGCTCAATATTAATAGATTATGTAGTTTTTTGTAAGAGTGGCAAAAAAGGAAATTTACTCTGTATAGGAGGATTTTCAGGAATAATTCATTCCTAACCTTTTGGAAGTTGTAAACTATATATATCCGTCTTTGCGAAAATTTGTTTATTAATTGTATTCATGTAGGCTGATATGCGTTTTTTTGACTCAGCCACCTTATTTTGCATTTGATATTCAGTAAGTTAAGGAGAAAAAACAAGTTACCTTCCCAGATAGCCTTTTTTTATGTTGTTTTCTGACCTGCTTCGTGGAATTAAGTTTTTAATAGAAAATACTTTAAGACAGACACAAGGGGATAAAAAAACCATAAATCATTGAATTTGTGGGACTTGTCTGCTTACTGTTCGGTTTTGTCCGGTTAGTTCAGCGGAAAGGGAGAGTATTGAGCCCAGACATCTAACCGCCTATAAATCAACTTTTTATTTTCCAAAATTTCAAATAGGTAACGAAACAGTAACGATTTTTGCAGGGTTATTTGTCCGGCTTTGTCCACTGTTTGTCTGCCTATCTCACGGGTTCAAAGATACAACACATTTTTTTAATTACGCAAATCTCTGTATATAAATGTTTCAGCTTAGGTGCAAGGTGTAAGCTATATATATAGATATATACTTGCACCTATCCGAAAAAAATATGCCGTAAAATTTGGCTACTAAAAATACTGTTCGTAGTTTTGCGAACAACAAATAAGAAAGGAGAATTGAAGTGAAAGAGAAACAGTACACAACAGAGCAGGAACAGATTGCTCGTTTTGCCAAAGCAATGGGACATCCGGCACGGATGGCTATTCTTGCTTTCTTGGCAAAACAAGATAGTTGTTTCTTCGGTGATATTCACGAAGAACTGCCTATCGCTAAAGCAACCGTTTCGCAGCATTTGAAAGAACTGAAAGAAGCAGGGTTAATTCAGGGGGAAATAGAAACGCCAAAAGTCCGGTATTGTATAAACCGTGAGAATTGGGAACTTGCCCGAAAATTGTTTGCAGCTTTTTTAGGGGACTGTAAATGTAAAGGTACATCGTGCTGTAAATAGCAGTACCTTTTTTTGGAACAATTGTTCGTAATTCTACGAACTACGATTATTATATTAACTTTAAAGTAGAATGACAATGGAAATTAAAGTATTAGGAACTGGGTGTTCAAGCTGTAAAGCCTTGTACGAAACTACCAAACAAGCTATTTCAGAATTAGGTTGCGATGCAACCCTTATCAAAGAGGAAGATTTATTGAAAATCATGGAGTATAACATTTTAGGGCTTCCGGCTTTGGTGATTGACGAGAAAGTCGTATCAGCCGGGAAAAAGTTATCCCTTGCAGAAGTGAAAGAGCTGATAACCAAATAAAAATGAACTATGAGAAATTTTTTTTATCTACTGATTGCAACGCTGGTCTTAGTTTCCTGTGGTAATGGTTCAAAGAAAAAGACCGGAGAAAACCAAGCGGAAGAAATACAGTCTAACCGCATAGAGGTTCTTTATTTTCATGGAGCGCAACGGTGTATCACTTGCCGGGCGATAGAAACAAATACAGTAGCCCTTTTGGATAGCCTTTATTCAAAGGAAAAAGCAGACGGTAAAATTATCTACAAAATGATAGATATTTCAAAGAAAGAAAATGAAGCAATTGCAGACAGGTACGAAGTTACATGGTCGTCTTTGTTTGTGAATGGTTGGAAAGACGGCAAAGAGAATGTAAACAACATGACAGAGTTTAGTTTTTCCAATGCGAAAAATGCACCGGACAAGTTTAAAGAGGGAATTAAAAGCAAGATTGACGAATTGTTAAAACAGTTGTAAGATGGATTTTCTTCAATCGCTATTAGATAACAGTTCTATTCCTGCTATTACAGCTTTTATCTTGGGGATTTTAACAGCGGTCAGCCCGTGTCCGTTAGCGACCAACATAACGGCAATAGGATTTATTAGTAAGGACATAGAAAACCATCACCGAATATTTATAAACGGATTGCTATATACTTTCGGCAGAATAGTAAGCTATACGGTTCTTGGCTTTATCCTTATCCCTATTCTCCGTGAGGGGGCAAGTATGTTTATGGTTCAAAAAGCCGTAAGCAAGTACGGGGAAATGCTGATTGCTCCGGCGTTAATCATCATTGGAATATTTATGCTTGATATGATAAAACTCAATCTGCCGAAAATCAATATCAGCGATGAAAGTTTGAAAAAGAGGACGAAAGGCGGTTTGGGGGCTATGCTATTGGGTATTTTATTCGCCCTTGCTTTTTGTCCTACCAGTGGAGTATTTTATTTCGGTATGCTTATGCCTTTGTCAGCAGCAGAAACGGGCGGGTATCTCTTACCTGTAATTTACGCTATTGCTACGGGATTACCCGTAATCCTTGTTGCATGGATTTTAGCGTACAGTGTTGCCGGACTGGGTAAGTTTTTATAACCGGATGCAAATATTCGAGAAATGGTTTCGTAAAATAGTTGCCATCCTCTTTATTGCGGTAGGAATTTATTATGCAGTAGTCTTTTATCTATAAATAAACATAGAGTATCATTTTAAATAAAAACAGTATGAAAAAGATAGAAATTTTCGACCCGGCAATGTGTTGCCCTACGGGTCTTTGTGGAACAAATATTGACCCTGAATTAATGCGTATTGCGGTTGTTATTGAAACATTGAAGAAACAGGGTGTCATCGTTACCCGTCACAATTTACGTGACGAACCGCAAGTGTATGTAAGTAATAAAACTGTAAATGAGCATCTGCAAAAACATGGGGCGGATGCACTGCCTATTACTTTAGTGGACGGTGAAATCGCTGTTTCAAAAACCTATCCTACCACCAGACAAATGAGTGAATGGACAGGTGTCAATTTGGATTTTATGCCAGTAAAATGAGTATTCATCAGCTAATTATATAAAAATGAAGACATTCAATTTATCAGATATAGATTTGACGAAATACCTTTTCTTCACCGGAAAGGGCGGTGTAGGAAAAACTTCGATTGCCTGTGCTACTGCGGTAGGCTTGGCAGATAATGGAAAGAAAATACTTCTTATCAGTACAGACCCGGCTTCAAACCTGCAAGATGTGTTTAATCAAACACTGAACGGACACGGCACGGATATTCAAGAAGTACCCGGCTTAACGGTCGTTAATCTCGACCCGGAACAAGCCGCAGCCGAATACAGGGAAAGCGTTATTGCCCCTTTCCGGGGACAACTGCCCGAAAGTGTTATTCAGAATATGGAAGAACAACTTTCAGGCTCTTGTACGGTAGAAATCGCGGCTTTCAACCAGTTTTCCGATTTTATCACGGATGCCGATAAAGCAAAAGAATACGACCATATTATCTTTGATACAGCCCCCACGGGACACACGTTACGAATGTTACAACTACCATCAGCGTGGAGTACATTTATTAGTGAGAGTACGCACGGGGCATCTTGCTTAGGTCAATTATCCGGTTTGGAAGAACGGAAAGGTATCTATAAGCAGGCAGTTGAAACACTTTCGGATGTAAACGCAACTCGCTTAGTATTGGTTAGCCGTCCTGAAATCGCACCATTAAAAGAAGCCTCCCGTTCTTCACATGAATTACAACTACTGGGAATTAAAAACCAGCTATTGGTAATCAACGGGCTTTTGCTGCAATTAGATGAAGTCGACAGCGTATCGAAACAGATATATGACAGGCAGCAAAATGCCCTGAAACAGACTCCTGCGGAACTGCTGGAATATCCGTCTTATTATGTTCCTTTACGGTCATACAATTTATCTAATATTGCGAATATCCGCCGGATGCTTTACAATGATAATTTAACAAATGATGCGAACTATCAGCGGATTACCGATGCCAAAGGGATGGATGAACTGGTAAACGACCTCTATCAATCAGGAAAAAGGGTTGTTTTTACTATGGGAAAAGGCGGCGTAGGAAAAACCACTTTAGCTACTGAAATAGCCCTGAAATTAACAAAACTGGGTGCAAAGGTGCATCTTACCACCACTGACCCGGCAAACCATCTGAATTATAACCTTGCTGTTCAGGCTGGTATTACGGTAAGCCGGATTGATGAAGCGGAAGTATTGGAAGCCTATAAAAACGAGGTTCGCAGTAAAGCTGCGGAAACAATGACTGCCGAAGATATGGAATATATAGAGGAAGATTTACGTTCACCGTGTACGCAGGAAATCGCAGTATTCCGGGCTTTTGCTGAAATTGTCGATAAAGCGGAAAATGAAGTCGTAGTAATTGATACCGCACCCACCGGACACACTTTGTTATTGCTGGATGCAACGGAAAGTTACCATAAAGAAGTTCAACGCACACATGGCGATACCCCCGCTTCGGTAAGAAAGCTGTTGCCACGTTTGAGAAACCAGCAGGAAACAGAAGTCGTTATTGTGACCCTGCCCGAAGCAACACCCGTATTTGAAGCCGAACGTTTACAAATGGATTTACAACGTGCCGGGATTAATAATAAATGGTGGGTCGTGAATGCTTGCTTGTCATTAACTGACACCGAAAATTCTTTCTTGCGAGCAAAGGCGCAAAATGAATTGGTTTGGATTAAGAAAGTAGAAGAATTGTCAAGGGGAAATGCTGCCCTGATAGCTTGGAAAAATAACTAAAAACATGAAGATTTTAATTCTTTGTACAGGGAATAGCTGCCGCAGCCAAATGGCACATGGCTTTCTACAATCATTTGACAATAAACTGGATGTCTTTTCAGCAGGAACAAAACCTGCTGAAAAGGTCAATCCGATGGCGGTAAAGGTTATGGATGAAATGGGTATAGATTTAACCCACCATACCCCTGAAAGTGTAAATCTATATATAGGGCAGGAATGGGACTATGTTATTACGGTCTGCGGTGGGGCAAACAAAAGCTGCCCGATGTTTACGGGTGAAGTAAGAAACAGGCTGCATATAGGATTTGACGACCCCTCGGAAGCAACCGGAACGCCGGAGTTTATAAACAGTGAATTTCATCGGGTACGGGATGAAATAAAAGCCCGTTTCTATGACTTCTACCTGAACGAATTAAAACCACAATTAAGCTAAATAGTTGTTGTTATGGAAAAGAAACAAGGAATTGGATTTTTTGAAAAATACCTGACTATCTGGGTTGCCTTGTGCATCATTATTGGAATTGCTGTGGGACAATGGCTTCCGGCAATTCCGCAAACATTAAGCAAATTTGAATATGCCAACGTGTCTATACCCGTGGCAATCCTGATTTGGTTAATGATTTATCCGATGATGCTAAAAGTGGATTTTCAAAGTGTTAAGAATGTAGGCAAGCGTCCGAAAGGAATAATAGTCACTTGCGTTACAAATTGGCTGATAAAGCCGTTTACCATGTTCGGAATAGCTTATTTGTTCTTCTATGTGGTTTTCAAAGCCTTTATACCTGCCGGATTAGCCGAAGAATATTTAGCCGGGGCGGTATTATTGGGGGCTGCACCTTGTACAGCTATGGTGTTCGTATGGAGTTACCTTACTAAAGGGGATGCCGCTTATACACTGGTACAAGTAGCAGTGAACGATTTAATCATATTGGTAGCGTTTGCCCCTATCGTTGCTTTCCTGCTGGGAGTTGGCGGCGTATCTATCCCGTGGGACACTCTGTTGCTATCCGTAGGGCTGTTTGTTGTGATACCACTTGCTGCCGGGGTCATTACCCGAATAATGGTTATCCGCCGCAAAGGTGTGGAATATTTCAATAACGTATTTATTAAGAAATTTAATAATTATACGGTAGGTGGGTTGCTATTGACGCTTATTATCCTGTTTTCATTTCAAGGAGAAACGATACTGAACAATCCCTTGCATATCTTATTGATTGCAGTTCCGCTTGTGTTGCAAACGGTTCTGATATTCTTCATTGCTTACGGTTGGGCGAAATGGTGGAAATTACCCCATGATGTTGCCGCACCTGCCGGAATGATTGGGGCAAGTAATTTCTTTGAATTGGCGGTTGCTGTGGCTATTTCTCTTTTTGGTTTACAATCCGGGGCTGGATTGGCTACGGTGGTGGGTGTGCTGGTCGAAGTTCCGGTGATGTTGATGTTAGTAAGGATTGCCAATAACACACGAAGCTGGTTTCCGGCTACAAAATAACAATAGGGCAAAAGTCCTAATCTAACTTTATCGTAAAAAGGCTTGGTGCTGGAAATGTTTGTTCCTAACGTTTCCGGCATTCTGCCTTTTACAAAAGTCAGAATAAAGATACATTTTTCGGCATTAAGACGACCGTAATAATATGAACAATGAAATTAATTTTGAAGAATTTATAAAAAACATAGACTGTACTATCTATGAAAAAATAGATGTTGATAACTGGAATATTTCAATAAAGGTAGTTCTCGATGTCGTAGAGTTTCTGCAACGGTCACTCGAAGATATGAGAACTTGTATTGTCAATCATCCTTTCAGTAACAAGGAAGAAGAAATTTATTTCTTCAAACATATCAAACCGGAAACTTGGAAAAAGGTTGGAAAATTTATTTTTTCAAACGCTCCAACTTTGCGGCGAATCAATTAGTTAGCAATATGGAGATAATAACATTCGAGTCAAAAGCCTACAAGGAATTAGACAACAAAATTACCGCTATTGTGGATTATATTTTCAACCACATGGAAGCGGAAAGCACTAATGAGGATGAAATTTGGGTGGACAGTTACGAAGTCTGCACTTTCCTGAAAATCAGCGAAGTAAAACGGATGCTGGAAGAACGCCTGATAAGAAGTAACAAAGAGAACATTCAAGACCTGATAACCAACCATCAACTACATGTTAAGGAAAGAAGAAATCTTAGAAAGAACAAATAACGGGCTGGCATTGAAGACAATCAGGTACACCGAATAGTACACCGAAAGAATGCTTTGATATGCTTATTTTTGC
>ERZ827043.514-NODE-514-length-48725-cov-3.761578_pt1 | contig 48725 bp, 59 predicted proteins | sample MGYA00519923_ERZ827043 | MGnify/ENA primary metagenome ERZ827043 (study PRJEB31778, sample SAMEA3449251) | human gut metagenome | biome: human gut; feature: human-associated habitat; material: faeces | place: United Kingdom | collected 2010/2012 ... | reverse complement strand
TTCGCAAAGTAGGAATTGAGCTTGGTATTCCTGCACCTTTGGTATGGCGGCAGCCATTTCCGGGTCCGGGTCTTGCTATTCGTGTACTTGGCGAAATTACAAACGAAAAGCTGGAAATTCTAAAAGATGCTGATGCTATTTTCCGCGAAGAAATTATGAATGCAGGATTAGAGCGCGATGTGAACCAATACTTTGCAGTGCTAACCGGAATTAAGAGTGTTGGGGTTATGGGCGATTTTAGAACTTACGATTACACGATTGCCTTAAGAGCTGTTTCTACCACTGATTTTATGACAGCAGACTGGGCAAGAATCGACTATGATTTACTGTCGAAAATTTCCAGTCGTATTGTCAACGAAGTAAAACATGTAAATCGCATTGTTTATGATATTACCTCAAAACCCCCCGCAACAATTGAGTGGGAATAATTTCTGTTGTCACTTTACAACCTTCGTTATCCTCTTTTTAACAAAAGTCGTTAGCGTGGGGCAAGTGGTAGGAGCAAGAAAAAATACAAAGGAAACCAGTGAAAAAGACCTTGAAGGAGATATCCTTTAAGGTCCTTTTTTAACGAAATTTCTGAACGTATCACCTATCAGAAACCTTGTAAAATCAATAGTTTCAAGCATTTTCCGAATATCCTAAATGGATATCCGTTGAGAATATTCTTTAAGAAAATCCGGAGAGAAATCCCAGTAAGAAAATCACGTTTAGAAAGTCGTGCGGACGCTAACGGAGTTTGTTAAAAAGACGCTAACGAGATTTGTGAAATGACATTCTGTTGTTTTGTAACCATCGAAAGAATATTTATCGCTAATACTGTTATCGTGAGGAGAATAACTGTAAAATAAAAAGATACAGAAAAAATCAGACTTTAGTGACATGAGCCTTTAAGGTCTTTTTTCTTAAAAAACAATACTGCAATACCTAGTTTTATCCAAAGTGATCTTATGTATAAAATACTACTTGTACCATTTAACACCGTAGAAGAGAAAGTTAATTTTCTAAGTTTTAAAATACTTTTTTATAAAATGTATACTTTAATTATTCTATAGCTGGAATAATAAAACAAGATTCTCAAAAGATAATCATATATGAATGATATGTAAAATATAAATCTTTTTTATAATTACTATTGATTTCATGGGGTGACAATGTTATATTGAATATATACTTTATTAGTATATATTTGAAATTTTAATTTCATTCAGTTTGAAATGAACCTTCAGGAGGAACTATTATGGGTTATGTTAATTGGAGTTACGAAGAGCTAAATCGCTTTTGTCAGGATGTTTTTGAATCTTTTGGTTTTACAAAAGAAGAAAGCGGTATTATAACAGATGTATTGCTCACCGCAGATTTATATGGATTTGAAAGCCATGGTATGCAAAGAATGGTGAGATATCATAAGGGAATTGAAAAAGGAACCATTCATCCAAAAGAACAGCCGGAAATTGTGTTTGAGACACCTGTATCAGCTGTAGTAGATGGACATAATGGTATGGGACAACTTATCAGTCTGTTTGCGATGAATAAAGCGATTGAAAAGGCTAAGAAGACAGGAATTGGTATTGTCAGTGTAAGGAATTCAAACCACTTTGGTATTGCCGGATATTATACAAAAATGGCATGCGACCAAGGGCTTTTAGGCATGTCTTGTACCAATTCAGAAGCAATTATGGTTCCTACTTTTGGAAAACAAGCTATGCTGGGTTCCAATCCAATTGCGGTGTCTATGCCTGCAGAACCTTATCCGTTTTTCTTTGACTGTTCCACTACAGTAGTAACAAGAGGAAAACTGGAAATGTACAATAAATCAGGCACACCGCTTCCGGATGGTTGGGCTCTTGATAAGAATGGTCATGCTTCCAACGATGCACCTGATGTTCTTGCCAATATTGTTTCCAAAGGCGGAGGTGGCATTATGCCGTTGGGTGGCTGCGAAGAAGTTAGCGGCAGCCATAAAGGTTATGGTTACGGCATGATATGTGAATTGTTCAGTTCCATTCTATCATTGGGCGTTACTTCCGATCAATGCTGCACATTTTCTGATAAAACAGGAATTTGTCATGGTTTTATGGCAATCGACCCTGCAATATTCGGAGACCCTGAAAAAATTAAACAACACTTCTCAGACTATTTAGAAGCAGTGCGTGAAAGTCCAAAAGCGGATGGTAAAGATAGAATTTACACACACGGTGAGAAAGAAATTCTGGCTGAAAAAGACAGAAGAGAAAACGGTATCCCTGTAAATGATAATACTATGGTAGAACTTGCAAATCTATGTGAATATTTAAAACTTGATTTTGCTTCTTACTTTAAAGGATACGAATTACCAAAAGACAGCAAATTCTTCTCAGGCAACTATTAATTAATTGGAGGTCAATCACATGGATTATGCAAAAGAATCTTTAAGATTGCATAAAGAATGGAAGGGAAAAATTCAAGTTGTAACAAATGTGCCGGTAGAAACACAAGATGATCTTTCTTTGGCGTATACACCGGGAGTTGCTCAACCTTGTCTGGAAATTCAGAAGGATATCAATCAATCTTATGAATTAACCAGACGTTGGAATATGTGTCTGGTTGTAACAGACGGTTCTGCCGTACTGGGTCTTGGTGACATAGGTCCTGAAGCAGGTATGCCTGTAATGGAAGGCAAATGCGTATTGTTTAAGGCATTTGGCGATGTAGATGCTTTTCCTCTTTGTATTAAAAGTCAAGATGTTGATGAAATTGTTAATACCATTTATTTAATTTCGGGCTCTTTCGGCGGCGTAAACCTGGAAGATATTGCGGCACCAAGATGTTTTGAAATTGAGAAAAAATTGAAAGAAAAATGCGACATTCCTATTTTCCATGATGATCAGCACGGAACAGCGGTAATTACATTAGCAGGATTGAATAATGCTATGAAATTAGTAAAAAAACAAAAAGAAAATGTTCGTATTGTTATCAATGGTGCAGGTGCCGCTGCTATTTCAATCTCTAAATTGCTTTTAAAAGCCGGATATCCAAATATTACTTTATGTGACAGAAAAGGTGCGATTTATGAAGGCCGTACAGAAGGGATGAATGCGGTCAAAGAAGAAATGAGCAAAATTACAAACTTGGATAAAAAATCAGGAAGCCTTGCTGATATGCTGGTTGGCGCAGATGTTTTCATCGGTGTCTCAGCTCCAGGTTCCGTTACAACAGAAATGGTAAAAAGTATGACCGATGATCCAATTATTTTTGCTTGCGCAAATCCGGTACCGGAAATTTATCCGGATGATGCAAAAGCAGCAGGAGCAAGAATTATTTCTACAGGCAGAAGCGATTTTCCGAATCAAATTAATAATGTTTTGGCTTTCCCCGGAATTTTCCGCGGAGCATTTGATGTACGCGCAAAAGATATTAATGACGAAATGAAAATTGCTGCTGCGGAAGCATTGGCTAATCTCATTTCTGAAGAAGAACTGTCACCTGAATATTTTATTCCAAAAGCATTTGATAAACGTGTAGGTCCTGCAGTTGCAAAAGCTGTTGCAGATGCGGCAAGAAAAACAGGTGTAGCGAGAATATAAAAAAGTATACAAGTGTGTTTTTTTATTAAGAATCACTGTAATCAAACTGAATTACGATATGAAAAGAATGCTTGAAAAATATAATAGTATATTGTATTTTATCAATCCTCTTTAAAACAAAATGAGAAGAACAATCTTACAAGGATTGTTCTTCTTTATTTTGCAAAATAAAATTGTATGAAATAAAACATTAACATAACTCCGGTTATCAATATAAAGTAAACAAATTTGAAAAAGAATATTTTGATTTCTTTTTCATAATATCTTGAAGAAAAACGATTGTTATGGTATAGTTTAAACACATTACAAATTACATTGTGTTGTATAAACACACCAACAGAGAGTGCAAAAACTCTCTGTTTTTCTTATTGGATAATTGGGGGGAATTTTATGAAATTAATGTTCAAGTACATTATGAAAAATAGGCTGCTCATGACATTCAATATTATAGGGTTGTTTTGTTTTGCTCTGGTAGAACTCGGAATACCCACAGTGGTATCTAAAATTATTGATGATGGTATCGCAAAACAAGATATTGCCTATGTTTGGTGGATGGGACTTATTATTCTAATTTTGGCTCTTATAGGCAGTGCGGGAACTGTACTCCTGATTTATGCATCCTCAAAAATTTCAACCAATGCGGCCAGAGACATCCGCAATGATATTTTCTCAAAATCACAAACATTTTCTCATGCCGAATATGATAAATTTGGAATTTCGTCCATGATTATTCGAACTACCAACGATGTGTTTCAATTGCAACAGTTTATCAATTTGGTATTGCGTACAGCATTGTTAACGCCATTGATGATTGTTGCCAGCATTTCTATGACGCTATATACCAGTACGTCATTGTCAACGGTGGTTGGAATTGCTATTCCGATTATGCTGGTTGCAATTGTAATTATGGCTGCTTTTGTAAAGCCTATTTCTGAAAGACAGCAAATGTATTTGGATCGTTTGAATCAAGTATCCAGAGAAAATTTAACGGGTGTCCGTGTAATTCGTGCTTTTAGAAAAGAAGAATATGAAATAAATCGTTTTCACGAATCTAACAAAAATTTTACGAAAGAAACCAAGAAAATTTTTAAATTAATGTCGTTATCTCAGCCCAGTTTTGTGTTTTTACTGAATTTTGCTGTACTGGGTGTATTTATTGTATCCAGCAATTTAATCAATACAGGTTCTTTAGAAGTGGGGCAAATGGTCGCTTTTATGGACTATCAATTCCATACCATGTTTTCGTTTATGTTATTTGCATTGGTGTTTTCTTTATATCCAAGGGCACGTGTATCTGCCGCAAGAATTTCCGAATTATTGAAGGAAGAACCCTCTATTCATAACGAAGCAATTGATACAGAAATACATAGCGATAAGATTGGTACATTGGAGTTTGAGCATGTATCATTTACATATCAGCATACGAAAAAGCCGGTTTTACATGATATTACATTTTCAGCAAAACGGGGAGAGACCGTTGCAATCATCGGTAGCACCGGTTGCGGTAAAAGCACATTAATTCAATTAATTCCAAGATTTTATGATGTAACAGAAGGCAGCATTAAAATTGACGGTGTGGATGTTCGCAATTATGATTTGGAAACCTTGAGAAATAAAATAGGATTTATCCCGCAAAAAACAATTCTATTCTCCGGAACCATTGCGGACAATATGCGTTTTGGAAAACATGATGCTAACGAAAAAGAATTGATAGAAGCTGCAAAAGTGGCACAAGCGTATGATTTCATTATGGATAAGCCTGACCAGTTTGATGAAATGGTTTACGAAGGCGGAACCAATATGTCCGGTGGTCAAAAACAGCGTATGTCTATTGCTCGTGCAGTTATTCGAAATCCTGAAATTTATATTTTTGATGACAGCTTCTCTGCTTTGGATTTTAAAACAGATGCTTCTTTACGCGCACAACTAAAAGAAATTACAACCGATTCCATTGTGGTAATCGTAGCACAAAGAATCAGTTCTATTATGGATGCCAACAAAATTATTGTGCTGGATAATGGTGAAATTGTAGGATACGGCAACCATGCAGATTTGATTCAAACATGTCCTGTATATTTGGAAATTGCTGAATCTCAACTTACAAAGGAGGAATTGGCAAAATGGACCAAATAAAATCAAAAAAGCATGTATTTTCTAAATTATTTCCTTTTTTTAAACCATATTTAATTCCTCTGATTGGTGGTTTTGTGCTTATTTTCTTCGCGGCTGTATTTACAGCGGCGGCACCTATCACCGAAGGTTTAATTACCACCCAATTGACCAGCGATGCAAAAGATATAATTGCCCATGTTCCGGGAGCAGGCGTCAATTTTGAGTACATTACTTATGTTCTTTTTGTGTTGGCAGGTTTCTATATTGCCGCCGCCGCATGTTCTTATGCTTACAATTTCTGTTTGACCAATGCCATTCAAAACGCTATGTTTGATTTGCGCAATGCCATTGAAAAGAAACTGCAAAAACTTCCGGTATCCTATTTTGATAAACACGCTTACGGCGATATTTTAAGCCGTATTACCAATGATGTAGATACATTATCAAACGCTTTGCAGCAAAGTTTACCTCAAATTGTAAATGCCATTTTTGTCATTATATTTGCCTATACCATGATGTTTACAATTAACGTTTGGATGGCTTTGATTGCACTGATACTGATTCCGGGTACATTTTTCCTGTCTAGATTTATTATCAAAAAATCTCAAAGATTATTCCAAGCACAGCAAGATGCGTTGGGAAATTTAAACGGTACAGTACAAGAAAAATACACAGGTTTTTCTGAAATTAAATTATACGGGAAACAACAAGAAGCCATCCAAGAATTTCGTACTGCAAATCAAAAAGTATGTGACCATGGTTTTAAAGCACAGTTTATATCAGGTTTAATGTCTCCATTGATTGCATTTATGACATATTTAATTATTGGTTCCATCGCTGTTTTTGGGGCAATCAACGCAATCAATGGTGTAATGACAGTAGGTAATCTGCAAGCGTTTATACGTTACATCTGGCAAATCTTCCAACCTCTTTCTCAAGTAACACAGCTTTCAGCTACGATACAATCTTCTGTTGCAGCGGCCACCCGTGTTGCTCAAATTTTAAATGAGGAAGATATGGTGGAACATCAAACTTCTGAAAGTTTGAAAAACGCAAAGGGTAATGTTACATTTGAGCAAGTATCTTTTGGCTATACCCCTGATAAAGTATTTATCCATGACTTAACATTTGATGCCAAAAGTGGTCAGACCGTTGCGATTGTAGGACCAACAGGAGCAGGTAAAACTACTATTATTAATTTGCTGCTTAGGTTTTATGATGTTGTGGGCGGCTGTATCAAAATTGACGGTGTAGATATTCGAGATGTTCCGCGAAGTGAGCTGCGTTCTAATTTTGGTATGGTACTGCAGGATACTTGGCTGTTTCACGGAACCATCTATGATAACATTAAATATGGCAAATATGACGCAACCGAACAAGAAATTATAGAAGCAGCCAAAATTGCAAATGTACATGATTTTATTATGTCTTTGCCAGATGGATATCAAACGTTTATTAATGAAGAAGGAACAAATGTCTCTCAAGGTGAAAAACAGTTAATTACCATTGCCAGAGCAGTTTTGGCAGATCCATCAATTTTAATATTAGATGAGGCTACCAGTTCCATTGATACTCGTTTAGAGAAAAAACTGCAAAAAGCTATGCAAAATATTATGGTTGGACGTACCAGCTTTGTAATTGCACACCGCTTATCAACCATACGAAATGCAGACTTAATTTTGGTTATGAAAGATGGTCGTATTGCAGAAAAAGGTACGCATGATGAGTTATTAAGTCAAAAGGGAATTTATGAAACGTTATATAACAGTCAATTTGCAGAAGAAACGACTGTAAACTAAAAATAGCCAAGCGTTCGATATGGAACGTTTGGCTATTTTTTGTTATTTGATTAAGTAAAATTCATTTTTATGATAAGAAATCATACTCTCTTTTTGCATTTTACTCAATTCATTTGATAATGCACTGCGGTCTACCGATAAATAATCGGCCAATTGCTGACGATTAAAAGGAATGAGAATTCTCTGCGAGTTTTGTTTCATAGATTGTGCGGATAAATATGAAAGAATTTTCTCTCTGGTTGTTTTTTTCATAATATGTTCCATTTTTTGTGTCAGCATAACATTTTTTCTGGAAGTGATGGCAAGTAAATTTCGAATTAACTGATTATGTGAAGGGCAAGTTAGATGACAAATACCTGTAATTTCCGTAATATTTAAAAATAATACATTGCAGGGTTCATCCGCTATAAGAGAAATTTCCAGTTTTTGTTCGGGAATACAAGCATATGCTTCACCAAACAGTTCACCTTGATGAATTTCGTTGATGATAAATCGGTTTCCCCAATAGTCATCCTTCACAATCATCGCTTTTCCTTGCAGCATCATGCCCATAGAATTTGTCACATTACCGTAACAAAGTATCATTTCACCCTTTTGAAACTTTACTTCTTTTGCTTTTAGACACTTTAGTAATTTATCAAATTCACAATCTTCAATTCCTTGAAAAAGAATGCTTTTTTTCAGTAAATTCATATATTTCATATCTTAAACCTCTTATAGTGTTGTAAAAACAACATACTTTCCAATTATAGTTTAGTATAATGCAAACAGTAAAGTCAAGACATGTATTTTATTTGATAAACAGGACCTTAAGGAGGAATGAGTATGAACCCATATTTTTCTTTATCTGAAAAAGTATATGATATTACAGAACGTTATCCTGAATTAATTGATTTTTTGGCCGCCAACGGATTTGGAAAAATCAGCAATCCGTTGATGCGTAAAACCATTGGAAAGCAAATCTCTTTGGAAATGGCTTTCAAAAGCCGTCACGTGGATTCTGACGCAATGGAAAAACAATTGGTAGAAGTAATTGAAAACAATGCAAACGGAGTGTCCAAAGCAGTTTCTGATACGCCTTCCCACATCTCAAAAGAGAAGTGTGCAATTCAAATAGAAGGGATATTACCTTGTCCTATCCGTTTGCCGCTTATGGATGTATTTGAAACATGGCGTGATACGCATCATATGGATGTGAATTTTGATTTACAATCTGCGAGTATGGGACTGGATTGGTTGCAAGAACGCATTGAGGCATGCAAAGACGAAACAGAACTAGCCGATGTTTATCTTTCCGCAGGTTACAGTTTGTTTTTTGATTACAATGTATTGGGAAAATATCGAGATACCGGTATTTTTACCGATTCTGACCGTACAATACCCTTAAAAGAAATGTTTGATAACGAAAATATTTCTTTAAACGACCCGAACCATCAGTATACGGTTGTTGGTATTGTTCCTGCGGTTTTTATGGTAAATACCGAAGCCTTGGGAGAACGTCCAATGCCGGAAAGCTGGAGTGATTTAATGAAATCTGAGTATGAAAATACCATTGCTTTTCCTGTACAAGATTTGGACATGTTTCACGCTTTATTACTGGGGATTTACAGCAAATACGGCACGGATGGTCTTTACAGATTGGGGCAAAATTTGATGCAAAGTATGCATCCCGCTCAAATGGTTAAAATGGGGAAATCCAAAAAACAAAAGGAAATTCCAGCTATCACCGTTATTCCATATTTCTTTGCTTGTATGATGCAGGAAACCAAAGGAATGCAGTTGGTTTGGCCGAAAGACGGTGCCATTTTAAACCCCATTTTCTTATTGGCAAAATCGTCATCCAAAGAAAAAGTACAACCGCTGATTGAGTTTATTCTCTCCGAAGAATTTGGCAAAACGCTATCTTCTGACGGAAAATTCCCGTCAACCAACCCATTAGTGAATGACTGCCCTGAAAAAGAACGGACATTTATATGGCCGGGATGGGACATACTGTATCATGAGGATATTCCCACTTTATTAAAACAGGCAGAAAATGCATTCTTTCATTACGAAGGAGGAAATTCATGAATTTTATTGTTTTTTCAGGTCCACCGTCGTCCGGTAAGACTTCTGTCATTTTAAAAACTATTTCTGCATTGAAACAGCAGGGGATTTCTGTGGGAGTTGTAAAATTTGATTGTCTTCATACCGATGATGACAAACTATATGAAAAAGAAGGCGTGCTTGTTCGAAAAGGATTATCAGGTGCCTTATGTCCGGACCATTTTTTTGCTTCCAATATCGAAGAAGTCGTACAGTGGGGAAATCAAAATCAGTTGGACTTATTAATTACGGAATCGGCTGGACTTTGCAATCGCTGCTCTCCATATTTGGCAGAAATCAAAGGTGTTTGTATCATTGATAATCTTTCAGGCATCAACACACCTAAAAAAATTGGTCCAATGCTGAAATCAGCTGATTTTGTAGTGATTACCAAAGGGGATATTGTATCACAAGCGGAAAGAGAAGTATTTGCCGCACGTGTTACTGCAGTGAATCCAAAAGCAGTAGTCATGCATGTAAACGGATTAAACGGTCAAGGCGCTTTTGAATTAAGTACCTTGTTGTATGATAAAAATCAAAATATTCAAACTTTGGAAGGTATGAAACTTCGTTTCCCAATGCCTGCCGCACTTTGTTCTTATTGTTTGGGAGAAACACGCATCGGAAAACAATATCAACTTGGAAATGTGCGTAAAATGAATTGGGAGGAAGAGAAATGATGAAGTATACTACCATATCTGAACTCTTAGCGCAATATCCGTTTTTACATGATTTTTTTCAGCAAAATCGTTTGGATGTTTCCAAAGCGATGAATCAAACAATCGGTGAATATATAGAGCATATCAGTGAGGAAGAAGCAGAAGAGAAAGCCATTCACAAAGAAAATCTATTTGAAGAAATGAAGGAGTACATTGCACAAATTCAATCTTTTCTTGGAATAGAGGAGGAAGAAAGAGTACACTCGCTGACTATTTTACCGGGACAAACCAAATACGGAGAACCGGAACAATTTGGAGAATTAACCATTGCTGCTTCTCAAATTGTTTCCATTGTAGGGCCTACCGGTTCCGGAAAAAGTCGTCTGCTGGCAGATATTGAATGGGCAGCCCAAGGTGATACGCCTACAAAAAGACGCATCTTAATTAATGGGGCAAAGCCTGATACCAAGTGGCGTTTTTCCTCCAATAATCGTTTGGTTGCACAATTATCGCAAAATATGAATTTTATCATGGATTTAAGCGTCAAAGAATTTTTGGAAATGCATGCACAAAGTCGTATGATTGAAAATTCTGTTGAAGTAATTGAACGTATTATGCAATCAGCTAATGATTTGGCAGGAGAGCGTTTTTCTCCCGATACGCCCGTAACCGGTTTAAGCGGAGGTCAATCCAGAGCATTGATGATTGCAGATACTGCTATTTTAAGTGCTTCGCCTATTGTTTTGATTGATGAAATAGAAAATGCAGGTATCGATAGAGAAAAAGCGTTAAGGTTATTGGTATCGGAAGATAAAATTGTATTAATGGCAACACACGACCCTTTGCTTGCTTTAATGGCAGACCATCGTATTGTCATTAAAAATGGAGGTATCCACGAAGTTTTGGAAACAACTGAAGAAGAAAAGGAGTTATTAAAACGCCTTACAAAAATGGATGCTGCCATACAAGAAATTCGCCAAAGTCTCAGAAGAGGAAATATACTGACGTCCGCCCAATTGTTATAAATCGCATCATTAAAAAAGACAAATGCCTTTTGGAGCATTTGTCTTTTTTAGTTACACTTTTAAATCGTAAACTCCGGTTACTGTATATCCTCTGTCGTTTAAATAATCTTGAATTTGTTGTCCTGTCACACCTGTCGTGTCGTAATCTATGCCGACTCTATGCTCTTTTTGGTTCACTGAAACGGATAAAACACCGTACAACGTGTCCAATCCTTTTTTCATTTGTTTTAAATCATGCTTGTCCTGCACATTTTTTACTTCAAAGTACACGCTTTGCAACATGCTTATCACCTCATTAAAAGTATGAGCTTATTTCTGTTTCTGTATACGTACATCAATAAGATTATTTTTCAAAATTTGCACATACTATATTCAGGTGAAGATAGTGAATTATTGTATGTACTGTAAATATGCAAACGGTGTTATTGCATATAGAAGAATTGGAAAACGAAAATATGAAAAAGAACCTGTACTTTGGTGTGAAAAACACAAAAAATCTGTTTTATGTACGGAACAGCATCCATGTTTTATTCCGGAATATATTCCATCCCAAAAATGAATCTATGCTCACGGTATCCTATTACCAACATATAATGGGTGTATGGAGGGATTGGAACATGGATTTAAAGCACAACCAGATTACCATGCGGGAATTGCTCAGAAATAAACAAGCGTATTTGCTTCTTTATAAAGAATTTCCTATGTTTATGACACCTGCAATTCTCCAAAATATCAGACCGCTTACACTGCAGCAAATTATCCAAATGGTTCGTCCGTATATTTCCAGACCAAAATTAAATATGTTATTAGAGCAGTTGGAAAATATTTAAATGATTCATAACGACCCCTTGTCGCTTCATAAACTGAAATGATAGGGAGGGGGTCACACAATATGAATGAATTTCATCAAACTTTTATCAAGAGGCCGGTATCAAAGGAAAACACTCCTACTGAAACAAAAATGAAAACAGAATTTCAAGCTTCTGAACCATATCCGCCAATCGATTGCAGCATAAAAAACAGTATGTACGCCAGAATCATGTTGGATAATATGGCGGGGAATCGTTCTGAAATGTCAGCTATCAGTTTGTATACGTATAATCAATTGATTACTGACGAGCATAAAGAGATTGCTGAAATATTTCATAAAATCAGTATTGTAGAGATGCATCATCTTTATATTTTTGGTACTTTGGCCAGACAATTGGGGGCCGATCCCAGATTATGGACATCGCGTCATAACAGAGCAGTATATTGGTCACCCGGATTTAATCAGTATCCCAAAGCACTTCCGCAACTAATAGAACATAGTTTACAGGAAGAACAGTTTGCAGTAGAAAAGTATACAAAGCAAATTAATGTAATAAAAGATGAAGTAATTATTCATAATTTAAAACGTATTATTCTTGATGAAGAACTGCATGTAAACATATTAGAAAATTGTTTGAACACATATCAGTGATTTAAAAACAGTAGGAGATTCCTGCTGTTTTTATTTTGGAAAAAATTTCAATTTACAAAGGTTAGTTTGTATAAATATATAGAATCATCCCATAATATTGTTGGAGGTGATTTGGATGAGTCCAAAAGAATTAAATTATATTGAAGATGCATTGGGTCATGAACAATTTTTAAAAACACAATGTCAAGAGGCTGCTCAAAACTTACAAGATCCTCAGCTAAAACAATATGCGCAGCAATTGGCTGATAAACACCAGCAACTTTTTAATCAATTTATGCAATTGGTTTAAACTCAGGAGGTAAGAGTAATGGATGATAAATGCTTAATGGAAAATATGCTTTTGACGACCAAAGGTGTATGTGATTTGTATATGCATGGAACCATTGAATCTGCTACAGCAAATGTGCACTGTGCATTTGATAAAGCTTTGAAAGATTCTTTGACTATGCAGGATGATATTTATAAAAAAATGGCTGCAAAAGGTTGGTATCCTTCTGAACAGGCAGAGCCACAAAAAATTCAAAAAGTGAAACAAAAATACTCTGCAAATGCTACAAACTAATATCTCTCCCTATTAATAAACAAATACCCTGATTCGTAAAAATAAAGTTTTACAAATCAGGGTATTATTTTTACATCGTACATGCAACGAACATGCGTACCCTCGAATAAGATGTATAAATTTCAATGGAGAAGGTGTTTGTATTGATAGGCGGTTTTTTATTTGATTTCATATCTGACTTGATATTTTTTATTCTTCATGTAACCGGTTCGGGTTCATTTCCCAAACCGTTAAGTGCAAAAGAAGAAAAAGAATATTTGGAAAAATTGAACCAAGGAGATCAAAATGCTCGAAACACACTAATTGAACATAATCTGCGTTTGGTTGCACATATTATCAAGAAATATTATGCAAATTCCAGCGATCAAGACGATTTGATTTCTATAGGTACGATAGGACTGATAAAAGCTGTAGATTCATTTGATACGGGCAAAGGAATTAGACTATCCAGCTATGCGGCACGGTGTATAGAGAATGAAATACTGATGTTTTTCCGTACTACTAAGAAAACAGCGCAGGATGTTTCTATGAATGAACCAATTGACACTGACAGGGATGGCAATGCATTGACGTTAATGGACACCATGGCTTCAGAAGACAATATGGTAGAAAATATAGATAATAAGATAAAAATTGAAAAACTAAAATCATATATGGAAGAAGAATTATCTCCAAGAGAACAATCCATTATTTGTTTAAGATATGGTTTGGTACCCGGTAGCAAACCGTTAGCACAACGGGAAGTTGCTTCTGCTTTGGGAATTTCGCGTTCCTATGTCAGCAGAATAGAGAAAAAGGCCCTTTCAACCTTAAATAAACGTTTTTCAAAATGATTACATAGCAAAGAGATTCTTACAAGGAATCTCTTTTTATTTTTCTAACTCAACAAGGGTTTCCAATGTATTTGCAATGTTACACAAATGCATTGAGAGAACTTGCAAAGAAGTACAATAAATATACTGGGGAAGAAATCAAACTTACTCCACATATTTTAACATACTTATTGTACGAACATGGCGAACATGGGAACGCAACCAAACGCATTAGTACGCTATGGGGCATAAAAATATCATAATGACACCTGGACATTATGCACATGGAAGTTTTCAAACAGTACAAGCAGAAATATAACGATTATTCATAGTATAAATATACTACTGAATTTAAGCAGTGAAAAAGTAGAAGTTTAAGCCAAATCATAAAAAATTAGTTTTTGTTTACTGTTAAGGAAAAAGAGAAAAGAGACAAAAAAATGTCTCTTTTCTGTATGGTTTATTCTGATTTATGATTCTGTTCTGTACTTTCACTCTCATGCGGTTCTGCAGTAACAGAAGCTTCTTGTTTGGTTTCCGTCTGCACATTTTGATTTTGTTGTACAGGAGGCTGTTGCTGTACCGGAGGTTGATGAGAAGCCACCGGTTGCTGCTGCGGAGCATATGGAGTTACCGGACGTTGAGGTACATAACCACCTTGGAATACAAATTGATTGCCGCGTGCTAAAGTACGAGTATTTAGCATCATAATGCCGCCGATAATGCCAATCACACCACCAAAGATGATATTGAGTACAATGCTTGTAATATATAAGCCGGAAGAATCGATTTTACGCAAGACTGCTGCTGGATTTCTAAAGATTTCCTTTGCATAACCAAAATGAATGACAGCATATATAATATTAATGATAGCAGCAACTAATAAAAAAGAACCATATACGATACCTCCCACCCCAGGATCGGTGTCATAGTAATATCTATATAAACGACCGCTGATAGATGAACTGGCTGCTGCGCCAACACAAACAGTAATAATACCGATAATGGCACATAAAATTCCCCAAATTAACCAAAAAACTGCAGCACTTTTAATCTTTGAAGCAACTTGCTGTACCATAATAAATTGCGCTTGGTTTGGCTGTTGAGGATGAAATCCTCCTGGTTGTTGTGGTGGAACAGTACCGTAATTTTGATGATATGTATTTGTGTTTGAATTTGAAGCCGGCGGCTGCTCTTGAGGTATTTTCGCACCACAATTTTGACAGAAAGCCGCATTTCGTTCTGTAGCAGCACCGCATCTGGGGCAATATTTACTCATAACTATACCTTCTTTCTTATATATATATTTATTATACTATATTCATCTAATATCGTCAATATCACAAGTTTATTGACAAAAAACAGATAAATTTCTCAATATTCATACAAAAATCTATTTTTTTATTCATAATTTCGTAATGAATAATGATTCATGCGCAATTCTCTCACAAGTTCATTGTGTCCAAATAAAAAATTTAGTATAATAACATCATCATAATATTGGTGGAGAATACAGATGATAGAGAAAGCTTATGAAATTTTAAAAACTTACTTTGGATACAGTGAATTTCGATACGGCCAAAAAGAGCTGATTACAAATTTAATAAATGGAACAGACTGTGTCGGAATTATGCCTACTGGAGCAGGAAAATCCATCTGTTATCAAATTCCGGCAATTTTGATGGACGGAATCACGTTGGTAATTTCTCCTCTGATTTCTTTGATGAAAGACCAAGTTCATGCCTTATTGGAAGCGGGCATTCCCGCAGCATACATTAACAGTTCGTTGACCCCGGCACAGCAATATAAAGTAATTCAAAATGCAAAGCAGTATAAGTACAAATTAATTTATGTTGCCCCGGAACGTTTGGAATTGGATTTTTTTCAGGAATTTGCTGCTTCCACCAATATTTCATTTGTCAGTATAGACGAGGCACATTGCGTATCACAGTGGGGACAAGATTTCCGTCCCAGCTATTTAAAAATAGCGCAATTCATTCAATCTATGCCCAAACGTCCTATTATCGGCGCCTTTACAGCCACTGCTACCAGAGAAGTAAAAGATGATATTATTTCTCTTTTAGCATTGCAGAAACCATTTGTCATGACGACAGGATTTGACAGAAAAAATTTATATTTTGAAGTACAAAAACCTGTTGATAAATTTACGGCATTGGAACGATTTTTAGAACGAAATCCAAACAAAACAGGCATTATTTATTGTACAACCAGAAAAGGTGTAGAGGATGTTTGTGACAGACTGATATTACAAGGCTATCGGGCAACCAGATATCACGCCGGTTTAAGTGACAAAGAGCGAAAAATAAATCAAGAGGAATTTCAATTTGATAAGGTACAAATTATGGTTGCAACCAATGCATTTGGTATGGGAATTGATAAATCCAATATTTCTTATGTCATTCATTTTAATATGCCTAAAAATATAGAGAGTTATTATCAAGAAGCAGGGCGGGCCGGAAGAGACGGTGAACCGGCACAATGCATTTTGTTATACAGTAAACAAGATGTAAGTACAAATTTATTTTTGATTGAAAAGGACAAAGAAAACGAAGAATTGGATCCGATTACACGTCATGAAGTATTGGAAAAGGATAGAGATAGACTCAAACAAATGACTTATTACTGCACCACAACAGACTGTTTGCGTGCACATATGCTTCGATATTTTGGAGAGCAAAGCCCAAATTTTTGCGGAAATTGTTCCAATTGCAATGCAAATTCAAAAGAAATTGATATTACTGTTGAGGCACAAAAAATTATGTCATGTATTATCAGAGCTGGGGAACGATTTGGTATGTTGACTATCATTGATATTTTACGTGGAAGTAAAAATGAAAAAATAAGAAATAGCCATTTAGATACACTGACTACCTATGGAATTATGGAATCTGTTCCCAAAGAATATATCAGACAAGTTATAGAATTTTTACTGGTACAATCTTATATTCAAGCAACTACCGATGGGTATCAGGTATTAAAAATTCAACCAAAAGCTTATGCTGTTTTACGAGGTCAGCAGTCACTTCATATGCGTGTGTTGCAACAACCTGACAATATGGAATCTTCTGTTCCTACTTCTTACGTGGAAATTGATGAGGAATTATTCCAACAATTAAAAGCACTAAGAGCAAAAATTGCAAAAGTACAAAGTGTTCCTGCGTTTGTTATTTTTACAGATGCTGCCTTGCGAGATATGTGCATCAAATTACCCCAAAATTTAAAGTCCTTTCTTGAAGTAAATGGGGTAGGGCAGACAAAGGCCAATCGCTATGGAGAGCGATTTATCAAGTTAATACAGGCTTACTGCCAAAAATCAGCAAACATAGAGTAATAAAAAGCCATTACAGTTTTTACTGTAATGGCTTTTTTGAGAGGAAGTCATTTATACCAAATTATTCTTCACCTTCATCAAATTGGCTATTATAAAGATTTGCATAAAAACCACCTTTGGCAAGCAGCTCTTCATGATTACCTTGTTCTATAATATCGCCGTCTTTCATAACCAAAATGGTATCTGCATTTTTAATGGTAGATAAGCGGTGGGCAATAACGAAACTGGTTCTTCCTTCCATTAAATGATCCATTGCTTTTTGAATTAAAATTTCAGTTCTGGTATCAACACTGCTTGTTGCTTCATCCAAAATTAAAATTTCAGGATCTGCTAAAATTGCACGAGCAATGGTTAATAACTGTTTTTGTCCCTGAGATACGTTATTTGTTTCTTCATTCAGCATGGTTTTGTAGCCATCAGGGAACGTTCTGACAAAGTGATCTACCTGTGCAGCTTTCGCTGCTTCGATTACTTCTTCCGTTGTGGCAGTCTGTTTACCGTAACGAATATTATCTTCAATAGAAGCATTGTACAGCCAAGTGTCCTGCACAACCATTCCAAACATAGAACGCAAGTCTTTTCTTGCATATTCTCGTAAATCATGACCGTCTACTAAAATTGCGCCTGAATTTACATCATAGAAACGCATCAGCAGTTTTACTATGGTCGTTTTACCTGCACCTGTAGGTCCTACAATAGCTACTTTCTGTCCGGGCTCTACTACGGTCGAGAAGTCATTGATAATGGTACGTTCCGGTGTATATCCAAAGTGTACATGGTCAAATACAACTTTACCTTTTGGTTTGATGCAAGTAGCAGTTTCAACACCGTTTGGATCATGCTGTACTGTAATCGGATTCTTTGTTTCAGGAACTTCTTCTTCCTGTTCTAAGAAATTAAACACACGTTCAGCAGCTGCTGCGGTTTGCTGTAAAATATTTGAGATATTGGCAATTTGAGAAATTGGCTGTGTAAATTGACGTACATATTGCATGAAAGCCTGAATGTTACCGACAGGCAAACCGGTTGTAACAGATAAATAACCACCCAAAATACAAATTGCTACATAACCCAAGTTTCCGACAAACAAGATAATAGGCATTAAAAGGCCTGACATAAATTGTGATTTCCAAGCAGATTTATAAAGTGTATTGTTGTACTTATCAAAGGTTTTTGCAGACTCTTTTTCTTTGTTAAATGCTTTGATAACAACATGGCTGGAATACATTTCTTCCACATGACCATTGACGTGACCCAAATAAGCTTGTTGTGCCATAAAGTGTTTCTGAGATTTTTTCATAATTAAAGAAATAATACCCATTGAAATAGGCACAATGGCCAAAGCAACCAAAGTCATTTCCCAGCTGATGGTCAGCATCATAATCAGAATACCGATAATAGTAGTTACTGAAGTGATAATTTGTGTTGCGCTCTGGTTCATACTTTGGGAAATCGTATCAATATCATTGGTAATGTAAGATAAGATTTCACCATTTGAAGTACCGTCATAATATTTAAATGGAAGACGATGCATCTTATTGGAAATATCTTTTCTTAAATTATATGTTACCTTCATTGTAACTTTGGACATCAAATGTCCTTGTAAATAACCAAATAACAAACTTACCAAATACAAACAAATTAGAATAATTGCAATTGTACCGATATATCCAAAGTCAATACCGGTTCCTGTACCGGAGACACTGCTCATGATGCCTTCGTACAATTTTGTAGTAGCCATACCTAATATTTTAGGTCCGACAATGGTAAATATTGTAGAGCACACAGCAAAAATAACCACTAGAATTAATAGCACTTTAAATTTGCCCATGTAACGCAGTAATTTACCAAAAGAATTTTTAAAGTTTTTTGCTTTTTCTCCAGGAACAGCGGCGTTCCCACCAAACATTGCGCCACCCGGTTTTGGAGAAGTTTTTGTATTTTGTTCTTGATTACTCATTGTCTAACTCCTCCTTTGAAAGTTGTGACGAAGCAATTTCATAGTAGGTTTGGCAATTTTTGAGTAGCTCTTGGTGCGTACCTTTACCAACAATTTTGCCTTCATCCAAAACGATAATTTGTTCTGCATTCATAATTGTGCTAATACGCTGTGCAACAATCAATACGGTTGCATTTGAAGTATGTTCTTTCAAAGCTTTGCGCAAAGCAGAATCTGTTTTAAAGTCTAAAGCAGAGAAACTGTCGTCAAAAATAAAGATTTCCGGTTTCTTTGTCAAAGCACGTGCTATGGACAAACGCTGTTTTTGACCGCCGGATACGTTGGTACCGCCTTCAGAAATAGGGCTGTCAAAACCATCCGGCTTTTTCATAATAAAGTCGGTAGCCTGTGCAATATCTGCCGCAAGTTTTAAATCGTCCATAGTTGCATTTTCGTCTCCATAACGCAAGTTGGAAGCAATGGTACCAGACAGCAAAACACCTTTTTGCGGTACATAACCAATTTTGTTATGAAGCTCATGTTGAGATACATCTTTTACATTCACACCATCAATTAAAACTTCACCTGAAGTTACATCATAAAAACGAGGGATTAAGTTTACCAACGTGGATTTACCTGAACCTGTTGAACCGATAAAAGCTGTTGTCTGACCGGGTTTTGCAGTGAAGTTGATATTGCTTAACACTTCTTCATCAGCCCCGGCATAATGGAAGCTAACATTGCGGAATTCTACAACACCATCAATGCTGTCATCAAAATGTTTCGGTTGAACAGGGTCTTGAACGCTTGGTTCTTTTCCAAGTACTTCTCTGATTCTGGCTGCGGAAACAGCTGCACGAGGTACGATAATAAATACAATGGAAAGCATTAAGAATGCAATAATAATTTGCATGGAGTATTGCATGAAGGCCATCATGTCACCAACTTGAATACCGCCGTTTGCAACTTGATGTGCACCAATCCAAACAACAAGTAAACAAATACCATTCATGATAAAGGTCATAGCAGGCATTAAAAATACCATAACACGGTTTGTAAATAATTGCGTTTTACTTACATCCATATTTGCTTTATCAAAACGTTTCTTTTCAAAATCTTCCGTACCGAAAGCTCGAATAACAGTCATGCCGTTTAAATTTTCCCTTGCAACCAAGTTCAATCTATCTATTAATTTTTGCATAATTTTGAACTTAGGCATTGCAATGACAAAGATGACTCCGACCAGTAAGAACAGCAATCCGCATGCCAAAGCAATAATCCAACTCATAGATGGGGAAGAGCCTACAGCCATAACAGTACCGCCCACGGCCATAACAGGGGCATAACATATCATCCTGATACCCATTACCAACAATAATTGAATCTGTGTAATATCGTTGGTAGTACGGGTAATCAAAGAAGAAGTTGTAAATTCGTCAAATTCATTATTAGAAAAAGAAGTAACTTTTCTAAATACATCTCTGCGCAGATTGCGTGATACACCTGCTGCAATACGGGAAGCCAATAGGCAAACCAAAATAGATGCAATACCACCTGCCAGTGACAATGCCAGCATTTTCATACCTGCAATTACAATGTATGTTGTTTGTATGCTGGATTTGTTTTGTCCAAGCTCTTGGTAAATATTACCGTTTAAGATAGCTGCACTTTGAGAGAGCATAGAGGATTCTGTATTTTCTGCCTGTACTCTTGCATCATCAATCACTTGATCAGGCATTGCCTCCAGCTGTGGTTGCATTTGATAGAGTTCTTCAAAATTAATATCCGAAATACTACTGCTGCTGGAAGTATCTTCACTGTCAGGTTGTGCTGCAGCATTTTCATTGCTTGACATAGATTGCATGGTATAAATGAATGTCCATGTTGCCAAACCGAATGTATGATCCAATTGAGACATGGTATCGCTGTCTATGTTACTGTTCAATACATAAATATCTTGTGTAGCCAGCAATGGATATTCTTTTACGTAACGGTCATGTTCTTGACCTTGATCGTTAACAGAACGAAGCGTATAACTCTTATCAATAACTTCTTTTTCTTCGTCTGTCATAAACACTTTCAAAAACGAAAGTGCTTTGGCACTTATTGCCTTAGGTGTAGATTCTGAAATACCGCCCTGCTGAATACCAACATTTACAATGTCAGACATGTAATGTGGTAAGCTCAAATCACTAAATGCTTGACCAAACAACAGCAAAACGGCAAATACTACACTCAGCCAAAAAGGCTTTAAGTACTTTGCGAGCAATTTCACCATATGAGCATGACTTCCTTTCTTAAATAGGTTTAAATTTTGTCACAGGATGTGCCTTCATAGAAGATTACTTGAAAGCGATTAAGAAGTTCAATAAATTTTCTTGTGTCTTTTTCTCCAAAATCTTCATAAATTTTATCCACAACGGCTAAAAACATCTTTTTGGATGTGGACAAAATTTCTTTTCCTTGTTGGGTTAAACACACTAATACTTTCCGTCGATCTTCTTCAACCATGACTCTTTTGATATAGTCTTTCTTTTCCAAAGCTTTTAACATTTGAGAAACAGCCGGACCTGACATCTGGCTAACTTCCCTTATCAAAGAAGCTTCTACTCCTCCTGTTGATGAATCTTGATATCGCTCAATCATTCCCAGTGTAAAAAATTCTCCCGGGGCAATACCAAACATTGCAGGAAAAGGTCTTTTATATCTTCTTAATCCTCCTAATACTTCTGCCAATTCTTCTTTTAAGGCATTGGCATCGCTCATGCCTGAATTCACCCCCTCAATTAACATTATTAATAATTAATAACATTAATAATTAATATCATTAACTTATTATACTCTCAATGAAGCGATTGTCAACAGTATTTGAAAAAAATGAAACAAGTTTAACACAAAATATACGATAAAACAAACATATTCTTTACATATAACTACTAAATGCGCTATACTGTTTATGGGAATTTTTTATATGGAAAGGGGGAAAAGATTTATGCAGGAAAAAATAAATTTAGCAATTATAGGCGGAGGTGCTTCCGGACTCATTGCGGCCATTACAGCTTCAAAAATATGCAAACAAACAAAACAGATTACAATTTTTGAGGGCGCTTCGCGGGTAGGAAAAAAGCTGCTTGCTACAGGTAATGGAAGATGTAATTTAACCAATATACATGCAAGTGCAAAACACTATTATGGCGATACCAGACTGATTGAAGCTATTTTGCGTACATATCCACCTCAACGGGTCATACAATATTTTGAAGAAATTGGGCTTCTTTGCAAAGAAGAATCGGAAGGCCGTATTTATCCTTATAGTTTACAGGCCTCTTCGGTACTGGATGTGTTGCGTTTTAACGCAGAAGAATTGCAAGTGGAAATCATTTGCGATTGTCCTATTCACAATATTCAGTCGAAAAATGGTATATTCATTTTAGAAAATCATCAGCAACAAACTTTTATTGCCGATAAAGTAATTTTGGCAACCGGAGGAAAAGCTTCACCTCAACTGGGATCTGCCGGGAACGGATATACTTTGGCAAAACAGTTGGGGCATACGGTTACACCGTTATATCCCGCACTGACCATTTTAAAAACGCCGCCGGAATATGTGAAATCTTTAAAAGGTATGCGAAGTCATGTTACAGCCACATTAAAATGTAATGGCAAAGCCATACGACATGAAAAAGGAGAAGTTCAATTTACAGAGCAAGGTTTATCAGGAATATGTATGTTTCAATTTTCCCGTCACGTTGCTCATAGTATTGCGAATAAACAGAAGATTACAATCCTTTTGGATTTTATGCCGGAATATAGTGTATCCGGCATTGTAAACCAATTGAACCATGCAGTAAATCTATTTCCTCACTTTCCCGCAACGGAGATATTAAAAGGTTTCATAAATAAAAAGGTAGGGGAAACGATTGTAAAAACAGCTGTTCCTCAGTCCAAAGAAATGCTGGCAGAACAATTGACAAAAACCGATTTTATGGCAATTGCCAATGCTGTCAAGCAATTTTCATTTCCTTGCATCGGAGTAGCTGACTGGAAACAGGCACAAGTGACTGCAGGGGGAGTTTCACTGTCACAGTTAAACAGCTCTTTGGAATCAAAAATTCACAAAGGATTATATTTTTCAGGTGAATTGCTAAATATTGACGGTGATTGCGGCGGCTACAATTTGAACTGGGCATGGATTAGCGGAATTACAGCAGGAAAAGCTGCAGCAAAAAGTTTACGCCATAAAGATAAAGCGAGGATATCAACTACATGATAAGAGTTCCTGAAATTAAACTGCCATTGGACAGTACAGAAGAAGATTTATTGTTTTATACTGCAAAACAAATGAAGACAGATGTAAAAGAAATACAATCCATACAATTGGTCAAACGCTCCATTGATGCACGAAACAAACAGAACATTCATTTTATATGTACAGTGGATGTAGCACTCAATCATGAATCTGTATTTATGAAACATAACAAAAATTCTAAAATAAAATATGTTGCGCCGTATGAATATACCATTCCTGCCACAAAAAAGCTGGAAACAAGACCTATTGTAGTAGGGTTTGGACCTGCGGGAATGTTTGCGGCACTTATCTTAGCACAAGCCGGACAAAATCCGATTGTAATTGAGCGCGGAAGTGCTGTTGAAAAACGACAAGAACAAGTGTTTTCATTTTGGTACGGAGAAAAGCTAAATCCCGAATCCAATGTGCAGTTTGGCGAGGGAGGAGCCGGAACATTTTCAGACGGAAAATTAAATACAGGTACAAAAGACGGAAGAGCCAGAAAAGTATTATTAGAATTGGCGGAAGCTGGTGCTCCCAGCGAAATTTTGTATCTGGCACATCCTCATATAGGAACAGACTATTTACCAAATACTGTGCGAAATATTCGTAAGAAAATTATTTCACTTGGAGGTGAAATACATTTCGATACAAAATTAACGAATATTACTGAGAAAAACGGAGCTATTTCCTCTATTGAAATACAAACTCAAAATGGTACTTCTACTATATTAGAAACCAAACATCTGATTTTAGCCATTGGACACAGTGCCAGGGACACCTATGAAATGCTGTATAACAGCAATTTAGTACATATAGAACAAAAACCATTTTCAATTGGGGCCAGAATTGAGCATCCGCAATCACTAATCAATCGCACTCAATTTGGTCCTTATGAAAAACATCCCGCGTTGGGTGCGGCGGAATACAAGCAAGCGGTGCATTTAAAAAACGGGAGAGGCGTATATACATTTTGTATGTGTCCCGGAGGTATTGTAGTTGCGTCGGCGTCTGAGGAAGGGGGAGTAGTGACCAACGGAATGAGCAATTTTGCTCGTAATGGAAAAAATGCCAATGCAGCCTTGCTTGTTGGCGTTGGTCCTTCCGATTTTGGAGATGTGCATCCTTTGGCCGGAATGTATTTACAACGGAAGTTGGAACAACGCGCATTTGAATTAGGCGGCAAAACATATGCAGCTCCTGTCCAAAGAGTAGAAGATTTTATTGAGCGTCGTGCAAGTACACGATTAGGAGATGTAACCCCAACGTATCAGAGGGGAGTGGTTCCGTGCGACTTATCCTCCTGCTTTCACGAAGAAATTTATGAATCTCTTCGTGAAGGAATTTTGAAAATCAATCACAACATGAATGGTTTTTCATATGGTGATGCACTATTGACTGCTGTTGAAACGCGCAGCTCTGCGCCAATTCGTATTTTGAGAGATGAAACACTTCAATCGGTTACTTTAAAAGGATTATATCCTTGCGGTGAAGGAGCAGGATATGCAGGTGGAATCGTTTCTGCCGCAGTTGACGGCATCAAATGTGCGGAACAAATTTTGTATTCTGCCTTACAATAATAAATGGTAGTCCCTTATAAATTCAGCAAATGGCAACAGGTATAAGTACCTAACATTCAGCTATTTTTATTAGGAATTAAAAAATAAGGGACTATGCTTGTAACATATAAAAATAAAAGAAAAACACCTGTTTTGATAAGATACAGGTGTTTTTCTTTTATCTAATATAATATATATTATCGGTTCGTCTTGGTTTTGCAGGTGCAGGTGCATCCTGTTCGTATCCAAGTACTACACAAGCGACCGGTTCATATCCATCCGGTAACTGAAATCTTTTTTGAATATCAGAATCAAAAATTCCCAAAGCAATTCCTATGTAGCAACTTCCAAGACCGTATGAATGCGCTGCATGCAGCATATTCATAATAGAGCAAGCTACATCCTCTCGACCCAGTTTGGTATCTTTAGGCGCAGAACAAACAATAACAGTTGGAGCTAAATAAAATGGCATATTGGGACGTGTAGGAGTAAAACCTCCATTTTCCATCATTTGCAGCGTTTTATCTGAAATTTCTTTGATAAAATCAATGTCTTGAATTACGGTAAAAAATCGCTTTTGCTGATTCATGGAAGATGGGGCATACTGTCCCGCTGTTAAAACTGCTTGCAAGATTTCTTCCGGCACTTGTTTATTCGGTATATATGACTTTGTGGAACGTCGCTCAATCAAAGCCTTGGTAAATTCATTCAAACTCATTGTTAACACCTTCCTTTTTTCTTTATTATAAATCTTTTTTTTCGTGTTAACAAGACATGCTGTACTGTTTATTTTACGTTCCGGATAAATTTTAAGTTTTCTATTGACAAACAACAGGAATTTGATATAATTATTTACGCTATCTTTAAATATTGCGGTATTGTGTAATGGTAGCACAGCAGACTCTGACTCTGTTTGTCTGGGTTCGAATCCTAGTACCGCAGCCAAATAGTTATGCAAAAACCCCAAAAGAATATTGACAAACGTTCGTTTACATGATATAGTTAATAACGTTGTCAAACACGGAGGAGTGTCCGAGTGGTTTAAGGAGCTAGTCTTGAAAACTAGTGATCTCGCAAGGGACCAAGAGTTCGAATCTCTTCTCCTCCGCCATCTTGTCTATTACATTTTAATATGTTTTCATAAATTTCACTGTTTTGGAGAAATACTCAAGTGGTGAAGAGGCTCCCCTGCTAAGGGAGTAGGTCGGGTAACCGGCGCGAGGGTTCAAATCCCTCTTTCTCCGCCAAAAGTCGCTAACCTGCTGGGTTTAGCGGCTTTTTTGTTTTTACTTTTAAATTGCAAAAATGGTGGGAAATTGTTAAAAATTTTGCGCTATTCCTTCCGCTATTCCTTCTCGATTTCAACCCTTATTTTGTTAACTGCATCAATTTTATCTTCGATTGGAATACGTACATAATTTTTTAGGGTAGTATTAAAATTAGCATGTCCGCCTGCCTCTGTAATAACACTGGTTTGCACACCTGCTCGCGCTAACTTTGTAAAATAGGTGTGCCTACCAGTTTGTGGAGGTAATTTTCTAATACCTAATCGTTCGATTGTTTCCCAGTATAGTTTGTAAAATTGTTTTTTACTTATTTCTATTAGTTTATTTTTTCCGGTATTATAAAAATGCGTGACAATAGGGAGAATACAATCTGCGATTGCTAATTCTCGATTTTTTCCCGCATCTGTTTTAATACCACCAATCATATATTTTTTATCCAGATAGACATTTTCTTTTTTTATATCAGCTAACTCGCCGTATCTAAGGCCTACATATGACATGAGGAGTATGTAGCCTGTAAAAACACTTCCGTTCTTGTAATCGCACCAAAATTTATGTAACTCTTCGTCAGAATATACTTGCCGTTTCGGAATCGGTGCAGGTGGGATTTCCAATTTTTTAGCCTTATTTATATCACACCATTCTCGTTTAATGGCGATATCATACAGATGGCATAATAACGCTTTAATATCTTTTGCAGTATCGTGTGTAGGCGCAACCTCTTTTATTAGATCTTGCATATCAGAAAACGTAACATCAACTATTTTTTTGTTATGTAATGAAATTATTTTGTTCCATGCAAATCGCAATTTATCCTGCTGTGATTTACTTAGGTTTTTATATTTTTCAGTGTCGATAAAAATTTGATACAAATTAAAAATAGTGTGGTTATCAACTGTTTCTTTATTTCGTAAAATAGATATTGCGTTTATAGCATCTGTTTTTTTATCAAATGTAGCAGTGCGGACCTTCTTCTTTGTTTTGCCATCTACGACATAGTAATACAGAACTACCTCGACTTTATATTTACCGCTTGCTGTTTTAAACACTGTTCCTTGCCCATTGCCACGCGTCTTTACATTACGCGTCTTTATAGTTTGATTGGTGCCACACAAATTGCAAAACTTAGAATTGTCCGGTATCTCTTTCTTACATTTTTTGCACCTCAATTGTACATGCCTCCTAAAAAAGGGCGCAAAAAAGCAGCCCTTGATTTTTACGGGCTGCAATGGTACAATATTTTTGGTTGAACACCGTACTATGTAGCCCTAGGGTTATATAGTCAACGTCTCTATCCTGTTGGCGCAGGGTAGGGGCGTTTTTTTGTTTTAATTTATAATTATTATTTCTAGAAACCAGTGACCTCTACGATTTTATAGCCCGTAATATCATTATTTGTAACCAATGCTTTAAACTCCCAAGTTCCTCCTGGTTCTAAGTTATTAACATTAGCTAATGTGGAACCTGCCTGAGATTCACCCTTGTATAAATTGATGCTGACTTGCACATAAGAATAAGTTTTATTAGTGTTATTTTTAACTTTACCAACAATATAAGATAAATATCCATCATGTACAACACTATGTTCTAACACTTCTAAATTTTCCTTTTTTTCTTGCTGTTCTGTCTGTGCTGTTCCATCTGTTGCAGTTTGAGTAGTCTGGCTTACTCCACATCCAGCAAATACCGCTGATGCTGCGAGTAGTCCAACAAGTAAAACCAATGCTTTCTTTTTCATTTCCTTTTCCTCCAATGATTGACATTCTTCGCTAGTTTAGTATAATATTTTTGGAGTGATGACATGCACTTCGAGTCAAACCGTTCACTACTGCCATAGTGAACGGCTATTTTTTATTTTGTAATATATTGGTGAAATTCTTTAATCCATTCAGGATGTTCAGAACCTTTTAAAAGTAATTCTCCATTTTTGTACTCGGCGATTTCTGCAAAGCCGTTGTCGTTATCAAAAAAGACAGCTTCGTCACAATAGGGGAGAATAGCCTTTAGAGATTCGAATCTATTTTGAAATCTGCGCATAACATCTTCTTTGGGAATATCATGCCCGCCTTTTTCAACACGGTTTTGGATTCTTTTTAAGCTCTCTGTGGCTGTGTCTAAGCCTACATAATATAATCTAATGTAATATCCATGCTCTTTTGCTTTTTTCGCTGTAGAAACCGTTCTGGCACCCGAAAGAGTAGTTTCTTGTGTAAATGATAAACCGTGCTCAATGCAACGGTTTATTTTTTTAATCGCTTCTTTACCACCGGATATTTTATCACCTAAAGTAGCGTTTAGCTTATCCACGTCAATAATAGTGCCTAAGTCTTTGCGTTCTGCTTTAATTGCACCGGTAAGACTGGATTTTCCGGAGCCGTTTACGCCACCTATAATAGTGTATATTTTCATGTTTTCGCCTCCTTTCATATAGATTAAAATATACTACTTGTTATTCGATATAAAAGCTTTAAACTGCGCGATGACCTTTCTTTCTAGCGGATGTGCCCCAAATTTACCGCGTTTATATAATTCTGTAAGCCTTTTTAACCGGAGTTGTGCAGATATATGCGAAACACTACAGATTCTTATTATCTCGTCCACAGTAGTCACGTGTAGGGCAGCAAGCACACCAGCTGGCATGAGTAGGTCACGAGCAAACACATTGGCTTGAACTTCTTCGGGTTTTTGGTTGTGGTCACTCTCACTGTTGCGATACACAAGAGGCTTTAGTGGGTGGTTAAGTACCACGTGACCTAACTCGTGGGCAAGTGTAAACCTTCGCCGTTGCAGTGTACCGTGCTTACTATTAATACAGATTACTTTTTTGTTTGTTAGTGACTTGGTAGTAAAACCGTCTGTATCAATCATTTCAGGATTAAAAGCATCACCTAATGCAGAGTATGGTAGCACATCAACATTTACGGTGTCTACTATCTGATTAAGATCGATGGGCAATTTATCTACCCCAGACTTAATCAATATCTCCCACGACATATTTCGTGCTTGCTTATATTTATCATACATATTTTAACACCTCATAGATATGCTAATCCATTAAGATGTTATTTGCATTAGGAGATTATTGGTATTACACCAATCCCTCCGGTAGTTTTTTCTTAGGTTTGTTCTCAAGGTCTGCGATAGCCTTCATGGCCGCCTCGTATTGCTCTCTTGTGAGCTTTTTAGGTGGCGCACCATTGCGAGCAGCTACACCCAAGATAAATTCTTCTTTGTACTTATCACTGTTAACTAATTCTTCAGAGTAATCTACTAGCTTTGTTTGGTCGGTGTTATCCAGTTTATTGTAGTTGGATAGGAGTTGTCGCTGTTGGTTATCTGTGTTATTTTCTTTTGCTTCATCCCAACCCATTAAGTAGGCAGGAGTAGTCCGAAGCACTTTTGCTATAGGTTCTAGTTTGTCGATACGCATGTTCATGATATCGTTCGATTCATACCTATAAATAGTTGCTGGTGATACTCCGAGTTTCTCGGCGATTTGTTCAGCTGATAATCCTAATTCTTTTCGGCGTTTTTTTATACGCTCTCCTATATCCATATTATCACCTCTTTGCTAATACTATTAAACCACACTAGTTGCAAAAATGCAAGACTTAAATTTATAAAAGTCTCAAAAAAGAGAAAAAAACTATTGACAACTTGCGTTTTAGCGAGTATTATTGTAGCATAAAGTTCGCGAGAACGAAAGAAAAGAGGTGATTTTAATGCAAATAGACACAAAGCGTATAAAGGGTAAAACCGTTGAAAATGGACTTACAGGGGCTAAAATAGCTCATATTTTGGGTATTGATCCAAGTACTTACTATCGAAAGTTAGGAAGCGGAGGCGGGGCCTTTACCATTACTCAAGCTAAAACCATTGCGGATGTTTTAAAATTAACTGCTGATGAATTCAATTCTATTTTTTTTGGGGCTTAACTCGCATAAATGCAAGTTAAATTAAAAAGCAAGAATGGAGGCATAAAATGCAAAGAGACGAATTGTTCCCAAGTGGAATAGTTTTACCCCGAGAAATCAAGAAGTCCTGTATTGAGAGTATTTTTCAAGCAATAAAAAAAGAGCTTCCGGAAGAAGCTCAAAGAGTTGAAGTATTAACTGCAATTTTAAGTGATGCAAAAGAAAAAATACACCAGATGAAAATTGAATTATAACATTTTTTCTTCAATACCTTGCAATGTATGAGAAATTGCCATTAACTCTTGATCTGTACTACTATCTCGAACACTTGGAAAGTCATTAAAGGCTAATGGATTCATAACAACAACTTCAGAATATTTCTTGTTCATTGTAAAGTATTTTATCTTAAAAGTTAAAGATATGTTTTCATCGACGATGTTTCCTATATCAACTCTACATGGAATAGACTGCTGCGGAGCTAAAAACGTGTTGGAAATATGAGTAAACAATGTAGCACGTGAATCTAAGCTACATTTTTTTAAGTCATAATCACATGTAATGCTAGATATAGTAGCTCCGGTATTCCCGAAATTTTTAATTACAAAATATGCTCTTGGGGTTCTGACGGTTGTTGTTTGAAAATAGATGGTTATGTAAGGTCTCGTTGATTCCTCTATCATTTTAGAGTTTTGCTTCAGTGTTTTAATCGAAATAATAATTGCAACAATTCCTGTTATAAGAGATGCGGCAATACCACAAATTTCAATAATGTCAGAAATTGTAAGAAAACTACTTGCCAAATATGCCACCTCCTTTCAATCAAATGTTATCGCTTAGCAGAGAGCGTTACAATAAAAAAATACAAGTTTAAATTTCAAGTAACCTAAATAACAAACAAGGAGAAAATCAAATGAAACCAGAAAAATTTATTTTAAAAAGAGTAAAACCCAAAACAAGAGCAAAAGGCTGGAAGCCTGTAACTATCAAGCTGGATTTATATGAACAGTTGATGGAAATTAGTGATACGACAGGCGAATCTATATGTTCAATTGCTTCATCAGCAATCGAGTTTGCCTTAGAGAATTTAGTTATTGAGGATTAAAAAGTATGAATTTACCGCAAAGGAAGGCTGTGAGATAATTGAATTTTCATCAAAAGAATAATTCAAAAATTAAAAGCGTAAAAACAGCACAAGTAATAATAACCGAATCATCAATTGGCAAAGGTATCGAAAGTGATCCAATTAGAATTTTAGTTGAGTATTGGGATTTAACAGGTGGTTTATTAGCGCAACACGACACTATAAATGATTCAGATTGATTTTTCATCTTGCCCTTTGAGATTGTTTTTCTCCACTTATATCAACAATTTCCTTAAAAAGTTTATCTCGCTCATGACGATTAACATACCATTGTTCAATTAAGAATTCTAATAATTTCAGCAATTTTTCAGCTTCTCCAGGAGTGATATCAACAATTAAATTTACGTCATTTTCCATGTGTGCGCCAACATTTCCTATTTTTCGTACACTATCTATCACTTCCCACAATTTAAAGGGTATTTTATCTTTCAAAGCGGTAATTTCTGCATTCAGATTTTTTTCTCGAATACCCCAAAAATCGTGAATCATACCTTGTAAGCATCGTCTTGATAGTGTAGCTGATGCTTTAGGACTCAATTTTAAAATCAAATGTGCTTCTTCATAATCTGCGATAATTGTAGCAGGTATATAGTCAGGAAATCTTTTGAATACAGCTATAGGTTGGACATTCATATCTATATCACCAAAATCTTTTCCGCGACCTTTAGCTATTACTGTTATTTTTTCACAAGATGGGCAACGAATCATAGATAATTTAAGAGAATTATCTTCAGCAGTCGCAAAATGGGGTGGCCGATAGGATGGCTCCCTTAAAACACAATCAAAACTGAGTAAAAACTCACTTTTTACACTGTCATTTACAGCTATTGAATCATTACAAAAAGGGCACTTAATACTTGCCATATAAAAAACTCCTTTAGTATTTTTTAGAAAGAGGTGAAGTAAAGTGGCAATTTCAGCAAGGACAAAGTATCCTAACTTGAAATTTTTAATTTCAGAAAAGAAATATTCTCAAAAACAAATAGCGGAATCCATAGGAATAACTCCAAGAACTTTTTGTAAAAAATTACAAGGTATTTATTCGTTTACATTGGATGAAGCGTTTATTATACAAAATACGTTCTTTCCGGAAATAAGATTGGAAAATTTATTTTCAACTGTTACAAATTATGCCATATATTGATTTAAAAATCAATAAAAACACAATATTTTGTATTTAAGATGAATTAAACTCACATAAAATGTTGATTAAAATCACGAAAGGAGGTGAAAAAATGCAAACTTTACGAGAAGTAGAATCTTACACGGAGGAATTTTTAACCCCTAAAGATGTGGCGAAAGTTCTGGGGTGTGATGCACAGACAATACGCGTACAAGCTAACCGCTGTCCTGAAAGGTTGGGCTTTCCTGTATCTATCATCGGTACACGTGTGAAGATACCGAAAGAAGCTTTTTTGCGATTTATGAGAGGAGACTTAAAGCCAAATGAACAAAATATTTGATTGGGTATTCATTGTATTGACTTTTGCTTTAACTCTGGCTGCTTTGGGTGTGGTCGGGAGCTTTGAGCTGGGCAATATCGACTTTGCAGGCTTCTTTATAGGACAAGCTGTATGTATAGCCGGTATTGCAGCATTAGCAATATTAAATCATTTTTCAAGTAAAAAGAAAAAGTTCCGTAAGAGTTGCAGCTCAAACGGAACAAAGAAAAAAACTAACCGCTTTCAGTATACCAAATAAGGGGAGGGCGTGTCAATGTACATAGAATATTCATGTAAAGACGAGGGTGTATGCGACACACACTGCCCCAATAAAGATTGTATCTACCATAAAACAAATATAAAAGGAGAATCTACATATGATACCAACAACAATAATGCTAACACTGGACGAACAATCGCTTGAAGCGATAAACCGACTGATTTCAGCTTTAGAGAAAGTAAATCCCACATCAGTTACACCGGTGCCGCCCACTGTTCAGGTCACTCCCGCAGCGGCAGTATCAAGCACACCTTTAAGTGTAGCATCCACTCAGCCTGTGGCTTCTACTGCTGCTCCTGTACCAACTGCGCAAGCACCTGTGCAGCAGCCTGTTGCTCAAACTCCTGTAACAGAGGTTCAGCAGTCAGCCGCTATTCCTACCAGCCATGTAGCGCAAGCATACACAGTAGAGCAGCTGCAAATGGCGATGGCTCCATTAGTCGACGCAGGCAAAATGGAAGAAATCAGGGCACTGCTTAACAGTTTCGGCGTGCCAAGTATTATGGACCTGCAACCGGACCAGTATGGAGCTTTAGCTACAGCACTTAGGGGTATGGGGGCACAGATATGAGTAAGTCAACGGTAAGTGCCCCAAAAGCGCATGCTTTACTCGGTGCCAGTTCTTCTGCAAGATGGCTTGCGTGCTCACCGTCTGCTCGTATGTGTGAGGATATACCAGAAACAGAAAGCCCGTATGCCGCAGAGGGAACACTGGCTCATGAAATTTGTGAATTGAAGCTGACAAAGGCGTATACATTGGCTCTTGGTCCAAAAGCTTTTACGACTCGTCTTAATAAACTGAAAAAGCATGAGCTGTATCAAGATGAGATGTTGAAGTGCGCAGATGTCTATCTGGAATATATCGATTCTATTATGTTAAGTTATCCGTCAACACCTCACATTGCGATTGAGCGCAGGGTTGACTATAGTGCATATGTTCCAGAAGGGTTTGGCACAGCCGATTGCATTATTGTATATGGCGATACTTTGCATGTTGTTGACTATAAGCACGGCAAAGGTGTTCCGGTTTCTGCGGACCATAATCCACAGATGATGCTATATGCGTTAGGAGCTTTAAAAGCATATCAGATGTTGTACAACATTCACACTATCAAAATGTCGATAGTACAGCCTCGTCTTGATTCTATATCTGAGTGGGAAATTGATTCAGAGGAACTGATCAAGTGGGGCAATGAGTTTGTAAAGCCCCGCGCAGAAAAAGCCTTTAAAGGTGAAGGCGATTGTGTGCCCGGTGAACACTGTAGATTCTGTAGAGCAAAAGCGGTTTGTAGAGCACGTGCGGTTACTAATCTGGATTTAGCAAAGTACGCTTTTGCCGAGCCTGCCACGCTGTCCAATACAGAAATTGGAGAGATACTACAGCAGGCGCAAGACCTTGAGAAGTGGGCAAAAGATGTAAAGGAGTATGCACTCGATGAGGTGCTAAAAGGAAATGATGTTCCTGGATGGAAAGCTGTAGAGGGACGCTCAACAAGAGCATTTTTGGATATGGACAAAGCTTTTGAAAAGTTAGTAGCAAATGGTGTGGATGAAAGTCTACTTTATGAGCGTATACCACTGACGCTATCTAAAATTGAAACTATGCTAGGTAAAAGTAAGTTCGCCGAGCTGTTAACAGACCAAGTGGTTAAGACTCCCGGCAAACCTACGATTGTCCCGGAATCGGATAAAAGACAGCCTTTTAATATGACAAGCGCACAACACGTATTTTCAAATAAATAATATAAAAACGAAAGAGGTATTTTAATTATGGCACAAGTAGTAACAGGCAAAGTAAGATTTAGTTATTTAAACGCGTTTGAGCCACGCTCAAACAACGGAGGAGAACCAAAGTATTCTGTAACTTTGCTCATTCCGAAAACCGATGTAGCCACAAAGCAAGCAATTGACGCTGCCATTCAACAGACTTTACAAGATGGAATGGTTTCTGTATTTGCGGGTCAGATGCCTGCCAGACCTGCTATCCCGTTGTATGACGGTGATGGTGTGAGACCAAGCGGTGAGGAGTTTGGAGAAGAAGCAAAAGGTCACTGGGTAATTACAGCATCTAGCAAGCAACAACCTGGTATGGTAGACGCTTCTTTACAGCCAATTATTAATCCAAACGCATTATATAGTGGGTGCTATGGTCGTGCAGATATTAACTTTTTTGCATATAACGCAGCAGGTAAAAAAGGTGTAGGCTGTGGGCTTAATAACTTACAAAAGCTAGAGGACGGAGAGCCTCTATCCGGACGCAAAAGTGCGCAAGAGGTATTTGGAGCGGCTCCTGTTGCACAGCAACCGGTTTCTTATCAACAGCCGGTACAAGCCTCACCAGCCATGCAGCAACCGACTCAAGCCCCTCAGTATACTCAGCCGAATCCCGCTACACAGCAACCGACGCAGTATGGGTGTTCTGACATAGACCCAATTACAGGTCAACCAATTGTAATTGATCCGGTTACCGGACAGCGTGTGATGTAGTATGAAATACTTATCTATCGATATAGAGACGTACTCATCGGTGGATATTAGCAAAGCAGGACTGTACAAGTACGTGCAGTCCTTTGATTTTGCCATATTACTCTTCGCCTATTCCGTTGACGGAGGACCAGTACAGCTTGTGGATTTGGCACAAGGCGAAGAAATTCCACCTGATATCATAGCGGCTTTAGGAGATATCAACGTTACCAAGTACGCATACAATGCTTCTTTTGAGCAGTATTGCTTATCGAAGTATTACACAACCCCTGTTTATCAGTGGCGCTGTACCATGGCGCAAGGCTTGTACTGTGGATATCCTGCGGGGCTTTCCGCAGTTGGTGAAGCTTTGGGGCTAAGTGAAGATAAGCGAAAGCTTACCACCGGTAAAGCACTCATACGATACTTTTGTGTACCGTGCAAACCTACAAAAACAAACGGCGGTCGAACACGTAATCTCCCACATCACGAGCCTGAAAAATGGGAGCTTTTTAAGGAGTATTGTAAGCAGGACGTTGTGACCGAAATGGCGGTAAAAAACCATCTGCACCATGAGCTTCCTATATCAGAGCAAATGCTTTGGATAATCGACCAGCATATTAACTCCGGTGGTGTAAGAGTAGATGTAGACCTGATACAAGGTGCTTTGTCCATAGATGAAGAAATCACAACAGAGCTTACAGACAGAGCAAGAGCCATTACGGGACTTGATAACCCAAACAGCATACCACAGCTTAAGCAGTGGGTGGAAGAGCAGACGGGAACGCCCGTTGACTCACTTAATAAAGCGGATTTACAGCAGATTATTGATACATGTGGCGACCCTGCTGTTGCTTCTGTACTAAAGATACGTCAAGAACTTGGTAAAACAAGCGTAGCTAAGTACCGTACTATGAACACTGCTGTGTGTACAGACGGTCGAGTACGAGGACTATTACAGTTTTATGGAGCCAACCGCACCGGTAGATGGGCTGGTCGATTGGTACAAGTGCAAAATCTGCCGCGTAACTATTTAGAGACTTTAGATATTGCTCGTGATTTAGTCAAAACAGGTAACACCGAGGGTGTCAAGATGTTATACGGCAACGTACCGGATACCATATCGCAGCTAATCCGTACAGCGTTTATACCAGAGGACAATCATCATTTTTTGGTTGCTGACTTTTCAGCGATTGAAGCAAGGGTAATTGCATGGTTGGCGCAAGAAGACTGGGTTTTAGATGTGTTCCGTACAACGGGTAAAATCTACGAGGCTACAGCATCTCAATTATACGGTGTTCCTGTAGACCGTATTAAAAAAGGCAATCCCGAGTATGCGCTGCGCCAATATGGAAAAGCAGCCACGCTTGCACTGGGTTATCAGGGAGGTTCTGTTGCATTAATTACAGCCGGTCATTTGCCAAAAGATACTCCGTTGGAGCAGCTGGATGATATTAAAATCCGATGGAGAAAATCAAATAAACGTATCGTTGATATGTGGTATACGCTGGAAAATATGGCTCTTCGCTGTATAGAGTACGGAGAAAGCAATGCCCTGCCAAGTGGGATTGCTATGACAAGAGACGAAAAAACATTAACGGTTACTTTGCCAAGCGGCAGACAGCTCTTTTACATAGAGCCAAGAGTCGTAATAGGTGATAACGGCCGTAAACAGATATGGTACTACGGTACCAATCAAAACACACGTAAATGGGAGCTTATCCAGACATACGGAGGAAAGCTCACTGAAAATATCGTGCAAGCTGTAGCAAGAGACTGCTTGGCTTACAGTATGCACAGTTTATATAAAGCAGGGTACAAAATGGTAATGCATATCCACGACGAAGTGGTGATTGAAGCTCCGCTTGCAGACCCGACTCATACTTTGGATAATGCAATCAGCATTATGTGTACGCCTGCACCATGGGCTAAAGGACTTCCTTTAAATGCCGATGGATTTACAACCAATTATTATAAAAAAGATTAGGAGTAGCGGATATGACCAACGACAAAATCATCATTATATCTACGGGTCAAAGCCGCAAAGCGACACATTGGTATCCTCAAACGCTGCTGTGGAGCGATTTTGTGCAAAAGCTTTCTGTACCGGTAAAAACAAGTGAAAGCTATGACGACTATATTCATCTGCCAAAGTCACAGCAAGATGACCTGAAAGACGTAGGCGGTTTTGTAGGAGGAACTCTTAAGGATAACCGACGTAGTAGCACTTCTGTTATCGACCGCCATATTGTAACGCTGGACGCAGACAGTATCCCGGCGGGAGAAACACAAACTGTCATCAACAAGGTGGCGTCATTAGGATGTGCCTTTGCGATTTACTCAACCAGAAAGCACTCAAGTGCCACACCAAGACTGCGCATTATTTTACCGTTAGACCGACCTGCGTCGGCAGACGAGTATGAGCCGGTTGCACGAAAACTTGCAGGATATATCGGATTAGACTACATGGACCCTACCACTTTTCAAGCATCACGCTTGATGTACTGGCCTAGTATCTCGCAAGACGGTGAGTACGTGCATACCTATGAGGATAAGCCGTGGTGCAGCGTTGATGCCATCCTCGGTCAGTACACAGACTGGCACGACCAAACACAGTGGCCGCAGGTACCAGGAGAAGCTGCCATTCCAACAAAGTCAGCGAAAAAACAAGGTGACCCACTGCAAAAGACAGGCGTTGTCGGTGCCTTCTGCAAGACGTATAACATCGAGCAGGCAATCGCTGTGTTCTTAGACGATGTGTACACACCTTGTGTCAATGGCAGATATACCTACACAGAAGGTTCAACCGTTGGTGGCGCAGTTCTGTATCAAGATGGAAATTTCTTGTACAGTAACCATGCTACGGACCCGTGCAGTGGCAAGCTCGTTAACTCTTTTGACCTTGTAAGACTACATAAGTTCGGAGAACTGGACTATGACGCAGCGCCAGGTACGCCTACTGTGTCGCTGCCTTCATACAAGCAGATGATCGAGTTTGCTACATCTGACCCCGACGTTACAACACTTCTTACCAGAGAAAAGTACGAGACTGCGGCGGCGTCTTTTGATGCAGTACCTGTTTTTGATTTAGATGCATCAGGGGACTGGCTCGGCAAAATCAAAGTTAACGGAAAGGGAGAACCCCTCCGTACAATCGACAACATCTTGCTTATCCTCAACAACGACCCAAAACTTGCAGGAAAAATTGTATTTGACAAGTTTGCAAACCGTGTGGTCATTACAGGTAATTTACCGTGGCGCGAATGCAAAAGCAAGCGCTTTAGCGATACCTGCTGGCGTGATACGGATGACTCAGGACTGAGGTACTACTTAGAGTGTACATATGGTATTACAGGCAAGGATAAGATTTTCGACGGCTTTGCACTTTGTGCAGAAGCGCACTCCATGCACAGAGTAAAGGACTACCTGCAGTCTTTATGCTGGGATGGTGTAAAGCGCATCGATTCTTTGCTCATAGACTATCTGGGCGCACAGGATAGCCTGTATACGCGAGAAGCATGTCGCAAGACACTAATTGCCGCCGTGGCTCGCATCATGCAGCCTGGAGTGAAGTTCGATAACATTTTGATTCTGGCAGGTAAGCAAGGGGCTGGTAAGTCCACATTCGCAAAGGTTCTTGGCGGCGAGTGGCATAACGACTCTTTACATGATTTTAGAGGGAAAGAAGCCTGCGAACAGATACAAGGATATTGGATCGTTGAGCTGGGGGAGCTTACAGGTTTTAGCAAGGCTGAATCTAATGAAATTAAGCAGTTTGTTAGCCGACAAGAAGATGTATACAGAGAGCCTTATGGCAGACGCACAGGCTCTTTTCCAAGACAATGCATTTTTATTGGTACGACTAATGACAATCACTTTCTAAGAGACTTGACGGGAAACAGGCGTTTCTGGCCGGTTGATATTGGTATCGTAGAGCCTATAAAAGATATATTCACACAGCTTGCCCTTGAACGAGATCAGATATGGGCAGAGGCAGTTGCCGCATATATGCTAGGGGAATCGGTGTGCTTGAGCAAAGCGGCAAATTCAGAAGCAGTGGATGCACAAGAAAGCCACGCAGAGATTAATCCAAAAGTAGGCGTTATAACTGAGTTTCTGGAACGGAAGATACCGTCGGATTGGTATAGCCGCGATTTGGCTGCGCGGCGGGCTTACTGGGGCATGGGTGCCAAGGACACAGAGGGCTTGATGGAGCGAGACCGTATATGTGCAGCAGAGATATGGTGTGAGTGCTTTTTAGGAGAAATCAAAGCAATGAAACGTTCAGATGCAATGGAAATCAACAGTATCTTAGCTGCCATACCTGGGTGGTGTAAAAACACAAACGCATTTGATTTCAGAGCCAGTTACGGCAGACAAAGGGGCTTCATAAAACAACAAAGAGTTTGTTGTTCTGCACAACAAAAATAGACTCGAAAAATTCGTAAAACAACAAGAACAACAAAGAAACAACATTGAAAAACGCACTTTGTTGTTCATAGAAACCGCGTAGATAAGCCAAAAAATCACCTAAAACAACATAAACAACATTAAATATATTAAAAGATATATAAAATAAGAGAAATAAGAGAATACACGTATATATACTCTATAAACTCTATAATTACATATATATAAAGGGAAAACTTGTGTTTTTTGTTGTTTTGTTGTTTTGGCTAGCGAAAGGATGGTGAGTGGCATTGGATTTCAAACAGCTTGGTAAACAGCTAAAACTGTTGAGGGAGTCCAAAGGATTCTCAAAGCAACAGTTGGCGCAGCATTTGGGTTGGCCTTCAAGCAGAGGGGTGACAGCCGCAGAAAGAGGATGTTTTGAAAATTTTCAGGATTTGTATTGTATTTTTGATGTGCTGGGCTTCCGTGTCCAGGTTAATTTCACTTTAACTAAAAAGGATGTGTGACACAGTGTTAGAAAAAGACATTGAAAAAAGTTTGATTAGCCGAACAAAACAAAGACATGGTAAGGCATACAAATGGGTGTCGCCGGGGAACAGCGGCGTACCAGATAGAATTATAGTTCTCCCAGGGGGAAAGATTGGTTTTTGTGAGCTTAAGAGACCCAGGGGTAAAACATCTAAACTACAAGGTGTCCAGATTGAAAAACTGAAAAGTCTAGGATGTTTTGTCAGAGTTGTTGACAGCTACGAAGGTGTGTCAGATTTTTTAGACGACTTGGAGAGGCAGGATTTAAATGCAGACATTCACACCACATAACTATCAAAAGTACTGCATTCAAAGAGCCGTGTCTGACGATAAGTTGGGATTGCTGCTTGACATGGGGCTGGGAAAAACGGTCATCACGCTTTCAGCCGTGAAAGATCTAAGATACAACCGTTTTGAGATTAGTAAAACTTTGGTCATTGCCCCTAAAAAGGTGGCAGAGGATACGTGGGCAAAGGAACGCGACAAGTGGGAGCACACACGTCTAATAAGGGTTTCCATTTGCTTGGGGACGGCACAAAAGCGGATTAAGGCATTGAACACCCCGGCAGATATATACGTCATCAATCGTGAAAATGTGCCTTGGCTAGTAGAGTATTATCGTAATTCGTGGCCTTTTGACATGGTGGTAATAGATGAACTGAGCAGCTTTAAAAACTCACAGTCAAAAAGGTTTAAAGCTTTGAAAAAGATACGACCACGTATCAAACGCATTATAGGGCTAACTGGTACGCCATCGCCTAACGGACTTCTTGACTTATGGGCACAGGTGTATCTATTGGACCAAGGCGAAAGGCTCGGAAAAACGATCACCGAGTACCGCGAGAGATATTTTGTGCCGGACAAGCGTAGTGCTGAAAGAGTTTTTACATATCGCCTGAAAGACGGAGCAGAGGACGAGATAAAAAGTAGAATATCTGATATCTGTATTAGCTTACAGGCAAAAGACTATTTGGAACTTCCACCGCGCATAGATGATATACGGTATGTGAAGCTGGATAGTAAAGCACAGAAGCAGTACGACCAGATGGAAAAAGATATGCTGTTGCAGGTAGACGAAGATATGATTGACGCGCAGTCAGCAGCAGTCTTATATGGAAAGTTGTTGCAAATGTGTAACGGTGCCATTTACGGAGAAAACAGAAAAACCATAGAGCTGCACGACTGTAAGTTGGAGGCGTTCAGTGAACTTGTTGACGCATTAAATGGCAAATCGATGCTGGTGTTTTACAACTTTCAGCATGATCGTGACAGAATTAAAACACTATTGGCGAAAGATAAATTACGAGTAGGTGATTTGAAAACGCCAGACGATATAACGCGGTGGAATAACAAAGAACTCGACGTGTTATTGGCGCATCCTGCATCTGCAGCATATGGACTTAACTTACAAGCGGGTGGTAGCCATGTTGTGTGGTTCGGTCTTAATTGGAGCCTAGAGCTATACCAACAAGCTAATGCCAGATTGCACCGACAAGGACAAACAGAACCAGTTTATATACACCACTTAGTTGTAGACGGTGGCATGGACCAAACGGTTATGGCGGCACTTGAAACAAAAGCAGATGTACAAGACACGTTATTACAAGCACTGAAAGCTAAAATATCAAAATATAAAGAAGGAGGAAATACAATAAGTGGAACTTCTTGAAAAAACAGTGGAACAAACAAATAGGAAAATAGAAAAGTGGACTGCATTATATAAATCGTGTCGGGCTGATAGCTGTGGAGAGATATACGCAAAACAAAAAGTTGAGCAGTACAACCTTATTTTGAAAGCCTTAATGCAATTTAAGCGGGAGGGGACGTTAAATGACTGTGGAAGAAAGAGATAAAACCATACGTATAACGATTGACAAGTGTATGCGAGTTTTAAAAGAAAAAGCAGAGGGATACTCAACGGATGAGGACGTGCTACATAACTTTAGAGTAGCGGCAGGACTACAGGCGTGTACCGTGACACAGGCTCTTGCAGGGATGATGACGAAACATACAGTTAGTGTATACGACATGATTAATAGCGGGCAAAGCTATGCACCGGCTGTCTGGGATGAAAAGATTGGAGACCTTATAAACTACTTACTGCTACTAAGAGTTGCAGTTAAAGGGTGCGGTTTAGAAGAGTAAAGGAGAGCATAAGCATGACAGTAGAACAAGAACTAAGAGCACTAAGAAATTTTTATAACATGACACTTCCGGAACTTGCTGATAAGTCAGGCGTATCTGCTAATACCATTCGCAAAATGGAAAGAGGCGAAAGGGTAAAGCTAGATGTGTTGGAGCTTATCGCAGAAGCACTTGGAAAGAGAATAAAAGTGACGTTGGAGTAAAAAGATGATTTTGTCAGGAAAAGAAATAGAGAAAGAGGTCAGGAATGGCAATATCAAAATAGAGCCGTTTGATAGAAGTAAAATAAATCCTAATAGCTATAACTTAACTCTAAGTGATGAGCTGGTTGTTTACAAAAATAAAACTTTAGACATGAAAGAAAATAATCCAACAGCCCGACTGATTATACCCAAAGAGGGTTTGTTGCTGCAGCCGGGACGAGTATATCTTGCCAGGACCGTTGAGAGGACTTTCACAGATAAATATGTTCCTATGTTGGAGGGGCGTTCTTCTGTTGGTAGACTGGGGATATCGGTACATGTCACTGCGGGATTTGGTGATATCGGGTTTAACGGACATTGGACTCTGGAAATTACAGTTGAGCAACCAACAGTGATTTATCCAGATGTAGAAATATGCCAAATTTACTACCACACCATAAAAGGAGACTATGATTTATATAGCAGTGGGAAGTATCAGAATAATACAGGAATTCAATCGAGCTTGATGTACAAGGATTTTAGGAGGTGAGAAAATGAAAAATACACTATGCGACTTAAATAATGCACTCTTTGAGCAAATTGAACGATTACAAGATGATACTCTGAGTGATGATGAATTGGAAAAAGAGATTAAACGTACTGAAGCGGTAACTAAAATAGCTAAAAATATTATAGATAATGGGGTTTTGGTGTTGTCAGTAAAAAAACATTTGGATGAATACGGGGCAGGAGATAAGTACGAAATTCCTTTATTGGGAGCCAGTGAAAAATGATTAAGCGTTTGACAAAGTTAGATAAAAACGGATTGCCTGTATTAAAGAATCCACTTCATCAAGTACGTGCTGTAAATATGCTTTATAACTATGAAAGTACAGGGAGTTCTCCGGACGAAGTTATAAACTTAAAGGTTCAGATAGAAGCTTTACAAGAAAGAATTAAAAGGTTTGAACAATGGGAATGAAATATACAAAAGAAATGGTTGATTTCCTTGAAAAAAACATAGAAGGTACGAGCTATAAAGAAATAACAGACAAATTTAATACTCACTTCCACGAATCTGTTACTTTTGAAGCAATGAAAGGGTTATTGCAAAGGAAAGGTCTTAAAAATGGGGTAAATGGAAAATTTGAAAAAGGACACATTCCCCATAATAAAAGTTATAAAGGTGTATGTTATAAAGGCTGTGAAAAATCATGGTTTCAGAAAGGCAACGTCCCTAAAAATTACAGACCAATTGGAAGTGAACGTATCACAAAGGACGGTTACATAGAGATAAAGGTAAAAGACCCTAACGAATGGCAGCTAAAACATAGAGTGTTATGGGAAAACCAACATGGAAAAATACCTGAAAATCATATACTTATTTTTTTAGATGGAAATAGGTTGAATTGCAGTATTGAAAACTTAAAGTTGGTTTCTAGAAGTGAACTACTTATCTTGAATAGAAGAAAGCTGTTAACCGATGATGCGGATATTAATAATACTGCTGCGATACTGGCAAAAGTAATAGACATGAGCAATAAGAAACAAAAAATACAGGAGGAGTAAAAATGAAAGCAAAAATAATTTCATTTGATAAAGTTTTAGAGAGAATAAAAAGTGAAGATATTGACGGTGTTTATTTTGTGTCGCTATGTGCAAAAGATATTTTATCTCTAGATGTTCTTAACGCAAATTTTTTAGCTTACTATAGGCACAGAGGTTTTTTCATAAAAGTGACAGAGGATGGTAAGTGATATGGAGGTAAAACTAATAAGCGTTAAAAATGGTGTTACACTTCTCTGCGCTGTAGCCTCATCTATCCTCCTAGTAGCGATAATAATTTTAGCTGCAAACATGCCGTTTATCACGGTTTTGCAGTATTGGTGGGCTTTTTTAATAGGGGCAATTATTTCAGGCACGGTGTTAGTGTTTTGTGTTATTTCAGTTATAGCGGATATTGCAGAAAGGAAAAGAAGAAAATGACATATCAAGAAAAAGTAAAGTTTTTGAAAAGATATAAGCAGATAGATAAAGAAATTGATCAGCTTCTACGTGAGAAAAGCGAAATATTTTCCCTCGGAACTAAGATAACTCCTACATACAGCGATATGCCCAAAGGTACGAGTGAAAGCGATAAAGTACAGTCAACTGTAGAAAAGCTGGAAGAATATGAAAGAAAGATCAATATCAAAATCGATGATTGGTGCGAGGCAAAGCTAGACATTGAAAAAGCGATCCATACGGTGGAGAGTGACAAATTTAGACTACTGCTGAGATACCGATACATAAATGGTTGGACTTTTGAACAAATTGCGGTACAAATGGACCATGATTACAGATGGGTGCGTCGATTGCACAGAAAAGCTGTAAACCTAATCAACATTTGACCCTAGAAAGCCCCCATACAAGTGTGGTATAGTCAAGGTGGGCGAAGTCCACCAGAAAGGATAATCGAAATGTCATATGTTGATGCTTTAAATGATAATATTAAAACTGGACAACTAAACGGTATGACTGTATACTATCCACTTTGCCATGTGTGCGGAGAACCGATGTTAACATATTCTTATAGACCGAACTTAACATTCACATGTAAAGGGTGCAAACTGGATAAATATTTATCAGATAAAGAAAATAGAGTTATAGCAACCCATGAATTAAAAGAAAGAAAATTTCAAAATGCTGTTAGCAGATTTAAAAAAGTTAAAAAGAATATTAAGTGTTATACTACGGCGTTTGAAAAAATACACAACAAATTGTTTACAGATGGTTGGTTTGATAGTACAGAAGAAATTATGGTTGCTATTGAGCTTGTTAAAAACAATATTAAAGCTAGACATCAGGTTAAATTAGGGCGTTATAAAGCTGATTTTGTTTTGCCTGATGAAAAAATAGTGTTGGAAGTCGATGGAGTGTTATATCACAATAAAAATACTGAACAAAAAGAGCAAATACGAGATAATTTAATTTGTCTAGCTTTGGGAAGTGAGTGGGATGTAATACGAATATCTGATGAATTAATTAATACAAATATCACAAGGTTGGTACCAGCATTTAGAAAAGTAAAAGAAAATAGAAATTTAATAAGACAACAACATGGTGGTGTTATACCGGATTGGTATAGCAAAAAAGCAATTTAATTATTTTTTCGCCTGTGTGCCGCGGTATTCCACGGAAACACACATAAAATATCCGTGCTGGCGACACGGAATATACATAGCTGGTTATATCGCAGTAGTGGTATCGAGCAAGGGCGTGACCTTGCCAGCTAGTCCAAATATAAAGCTTTGTTTAAGATGTATTATTCCATTTTTTCTAGATTATTCCTGTGTTTTGTAGTATAATATTCTATTATAAAATAGGAGGAATTGTAATGGATAATAAAAAACAACGTCTTACACGAGAAGAAATTTACTCTAATAAAAAAATAAAAGAAGGATTTGAAAGGAGGAGTAATGCATCTACTACAAATCAGATTGACCATTTAATAAAGCAAGCTCAAAATAAAAAGGATAAAAAGTAAATGAATGATTGGATAGACTTTCTCGGAATAATTTTTGATAGCGTATTATCTGCTGCAGCTGTTGTAGTTTCAATTGTTGTTTTTATTTCTAATAAAAAATCTAATCAAACAACATTTGAGCTTGGGATATATCAAATGATTCAAACAGCAAAAATAAATTTAGATAATAAAATCTATAATTTAATTGATAAAGATAAAGATTTAGAATATGTTTCAACAGTTATAAATCCTCCAATAGAAACATATTTAGATACTTTGAATAGTGCTTGCTCATTATATTTTTCTAAAGAATTAAATAGAAAAAGATTTGATTCTTTATATTTAAATGATATTACAAATATATTTTCAAACAAAGTTTATGAAAAAGTATTAGAAGAAAGTGAATTGTATTATCTTAAAAAATTTTATAAAGAAATCATAAAAAATAGTAACAGAAGGTAAATTACCTTCTGTTTTTTTATTACTATTATATATCGAGGTGGTGAGGTGTCTAAGTTAACAGAAAAACAGAAAAAATTTGTAGACGAGTATCTTATAGATTTGAACGCTACGCAAGCAGCTATCCGAGCAGGATACAGCAAAAAAACAGCGCGTTCTATTGGACAGAGATTGTTGACAAAGGTTGACATTCAAAAATACATGCAAAAAGAGCAAAAAGAATTGCAAGAGAGAACGAGCATTCGTCAAGAGGATGTCCTAAGAGAGCTTGCAACCATAGGGTTTGCTAAAATAACAGACTTTGTAGGTGTCTATAATGGATGTGTTATCCCGAAAGATACCGCGGACATACCAAAGGACAAGATAGGAGCTGTTGCAAGTATCGAAGCCGGAAAAGATGGTGTAAAGATACGGCTTAACAGCAAGTTAGACGCATTGGAAAAGATAGGACGGCACTTGGGTATGTTCGATAGTAATCAGGCGCAGGAAACCGCTGAAAACAACTTGATTGAAAAAATGAAGGACAGTGTACAGCTTATGGAAGGGATAGACGAAGATGAAGTATGCGGTGTTTAGTCCGAGGTCATTGCTTACAATGACATGGTGGCAGACAGAAAGGTATAAGGATAAGGACGCAATTATATGCGATGGTTCTATACGTTCCAGTAAAACGGTGTCTATGTCAATTGGTTTTATTTTGTGGTCCTGTAGTTGCTTTAACGGAAAGACCTTTGCCATATGCGGAAAAACAATTGAGAGTTTGCGGCGAAATGTTATAACGCAGTTGCCTACTTTATTTGAGGGACTATGTAAAATCACAGAGAGAAAAAGTGAAAATTTAATGGTGGTTTCTCTTGATGGCAGAGTAAATAAATATTATTTGTTTGGTGGTAAAGATGAAGGTTCGGCAGCTTTGATACAAGGTATGACCTTAGCAGGGGTTATGTTTGATGAAGTTGCTTTGATGCCTCGTTCTTTTGTGGAACAAGCTTTGGCGAGGTGTTCCGTGGAAAGGTCAAAGTTTTGGTTTAACTGTAACCCCGACACACCGGAACATTGGTTCTATAAGGAGTGGATACAAAAGCACAAAGAGAAAAACGCTTTATACCTGCATTTCACTATGAAAGACAACAACAGTTTATCTGAGAAGGTAAAAAAACGTTATGAAAATATGTATGCCGGTGTTTTCTATGATAGGTTTATCCGTGGGCTATGGGTGGTAGCAGAAGGACTTGTATACGACTTTTTCCAAAGTAAAAAGGAAACAATTATAAAAACAGTTGATATGAATGACTATAACGAGTTCTATGTCAGTATTGACTACGGTACGATTAATCCGTGTTCTATGGGATTGTGGGGAGTTAACAGTGAGGGAGCTGCTCGCATAAAGGAAAGTTACTTCGATAGTAGAAAAGAAGGCAGGCAAAGAACGGATGAGGAACATTATCAAGCACTGGTTGAGTTGGTAGAAGATTTGCCGATTACAAGAGTTATAGTTGATCCTTCTGCCGCTTCCTTTATCGAGTGTATCCGCAGACATGGCGAATTTAGGGTAAAACCTGCAATTAACAGTGTTATTGACGGCATACGTATTACAAGTTCATTGTTAAACTCAGGTATGATACGTATAGACCCAAGCTGTAAAGACTGTATACGTGAATTCGGTCTATATAGATGGGATGAAAAGAAAACATCCGATACTGTGTTGAAGGAAAATGACCACGCTATGGACGAGGTCCGTTACTTC
>ERZ827043.504-NODE-504-length-49328-cov-96.954843_pt1 | contig 49328 bp, 44 predicted proteins | sample MGYA00519923_ERZ827043 | MGnify/ENA primary metagenome ERZ827043 (study PRJEB31778, sample SAMEA3449251) | human gut metagenome | biome: human gut; feature: human-associated habitat; material: faeces | place: United Kingdom | collected 2010/2012 ... | reverse complement strand
GGCAGCGAAGCGTCCCTGCCAGTAACTTCGCGCTTCCTCAGAAGCGCCCCCAAGCCGCTCTTTTCACCAACTGTGCAGTGTCGCGCCAAATGGGCGCGACCACAAAGCCGCAATACCCACCCAAGCAATGCCCCAAACCAGCCGCATATAACGCAACCATCCGCAATACCCGCGAGTAAATCCCCAAAACCCAAAGGAGATACGAAATTGGAAATCAAAAAAGCAGAATTTATTACCTCTATGGCGCAGTACGGGCAATTCGAGGGCGTCGGACTGCCGCAGATTGCCGTCGCCGGAAAATCCAACGTCGGCAAAAGCAGCCTCATCAATAAGCTCTGCAACCGCCGCTCCCTCGCGCGCACGTCCCAAACGCCCGGAAAAACCCGGCTCATCAACGCCTTCCTGCTCAACGACAGCTTTCATTTGATTGATCTGCCCGGCTACGGCTTCGCAAAGGTCGATAAGCAGGAAAAACTCCGCTGGGGCAAGATGATGCAGGATTACTTCGAGCAGTCCGATGAACTGCGCCACGTCCTGTGCCTTGTGGATATCCGCCACGAGCCGACCGAGGACGATAAGCAGATGAACCTCTTCCTCCGCCAGATGGGCATCCCGTTCACCGTGATTGCCACCAAGGCGGACAAGATCAGCCGTGGCGCACGACAGAAGCAGCTTGCGCCTATCTGCCGCGCCCTGCTTGTGCAGCCGTGGGAGGTCATCTGCTGGTCGTCCGAAGACGGCACGGGGCGCGAACAGCTGCTGACGCTTCTGGAAAAGGTGCTTGCGCCGGAAGAAGAAGCGCCGGAAGCCTGACACGCATCTTTCATCCGCCGCATACGATGGGAACTGCCCGGAGAATCCGGCTGGATGGAGGAGTGCAGCAATGAAAAAGAAACCCAATGCCCGCGCTGAAATGCCGCGCAACCTGATTTTTCCCCGCGCCGAGCTGGTCTACCTGCCCGTAACGCCGGAAGTGGCGCGCGCGGTGGAAAACGCCGTGCAAATGTCGCTGGATGCCCCGCTCAATGCGCCGAATCCGCGCCGAAGTGCCGCCGGACGCGCCATCCTGCACGCGCGCGGCGTGTCGCTTCCCGGCGTGGAGGGCATGAACCGCGGCATCCGCTGCCATCGGCCGGTGCAGGTGACAAACGGCGTGCCGCTGACGAAGGAAGCGATGTCCGTCACGGCGGAATCATCCGAAACGAGGGAGACGCCGGAAGTGCCGCTGCCCCCTGTTGCGCAGCCGACCATCAGGATTGGTACATGACAAAATGCCCCTTCCGAGACTGGAAGGGGCGAAAAAGGGTCAGCGGACGAAAATCTGCGTCACATAAACGTAACCGTTCGCGTCGTAGACGATGCCAAGCCCGACCTTCTGCCAAGCGCTGGAGAGAATGTTGCGGCGGTGTCCCTCCGAGGACATGAATGCGGCGTGCGCCTTTTCCGTGGTGGCGTGATGGGCGATGTTCTCGCCCGCGCCGGAGAAGAAATAGCCGAACGTTTTCAGCATGTCGCTGACATGACCGTAGGTGGGGGACTCGTGCGCAAAGTAATGGTTGTCACGCATGTCGGCGGATTTGATGCGCGCAATGCGGGAAAGCTCTGCGTCGAGCGTCAAAGGCGAAAGTCCCTGCGCAATTCGTTCCTGATTGAGCAAATTCAGCAGAATTTCCTCTTGCACTTGCGACGATGGTGTAGTATAATCATCCCCCGTGGAAGGTGCAGGCGTTTTCAACGGCGCACTGGCAGGTGTGGCGGTTGGACGGGGTGTTGCGACGGCATCCTGCGCGGGACAGACCGTTCCGTTCGGGCGATACCATCCATCATAATCGAACTGCGACGTTGGGAAGTTCTCAGCAGCGGATAGACTGGTGAGCAGCAGGGCGGACGCAGTGAAAAGCGCCGCGTACTTCTTGTTCATTGCAAGCTCCTTCAAAAGTTATTACGATTTCCAACAAAAATCGTAACATGATTGTAACATATAACTTTTGGAGACGCAAGAAAATCCCCAGTAGCTTTCCAAGGAAATAACTACCACAGAATGTGCCGGACGGAAAAAGCACCCGGCGGTCTGAATTTTAGGAGGGAATCTTCTTATGAAGAAGTATGTTCAATGCCCGCGGTGTGAACTGAACTACATCACGACGCCCGGCGACAAGTACTGCAAGGTGTGTATGCGCGAGATGAAGGGCGAAGGCGGGCAGGACGACGTGGAAATGTGCAGCGTATGCAACGAGAATCCCGCACTGCCGGGACGCGATATCTGCCTGTTCTGCCTGAAGGAAATGAACGCGCAGGCGGCGGAGAGCGTGGGCGCTGCGTCCGACGATTCCGGCGACGGCGACGGCGAGCAGGTGACGCCGCGCAGCCTGACGGACATGGACGACGTCGGCTCGATGGACGAAATTCAGATGCTGCCGGAAGAAACCGACGGCGAATACACGAAGATGGCGGGCGAAATGACTTCTTTGGAAGGAATGCAGGAAGACGGAGCCAACGAGGATGACGACGAGGACGCGGACGACGATATGTGACCTGTCCGCGCCGCGCAAGGAGGACACATGACGCTGTTTGCCATCGGTGATTTGCATTTGCCCGGCGGCGAGGAAAAGCCGATGGATATTTTCGGCGACCATTGGGAGAATCACTTTGCGCATATCGCGGCGGATTGGCGCGCGCGTGTTAAGGACGGGGATGTCGTGCTGATTCCCGGCGATATCTCGTGGGCTATGCAGCTGGAGCGCGCCGTGCCGGACTTGCAGAAGATTGGCGCGCTGCCGGGGCGCAAGGTGCTCATCAAGGGCAATCACGATTACTGGTGGAACAGTGTCTCCAAACTGCGGCGGGTGCTGCCGGAAGGCATGAGCGCCTTGCAGCATGACGCGCTGGATATGGGGGATTTTGTCGTCTGCGGCACGCGCGGGTGGATGTTCCCCACGGGCGACGCGCCGCTTGCGCCGGAGGATGAGCGCATCCTGAACCGTGAACTGCTGCGGCTGGACATGGCGATCAGCGCGGCGGAAAAACTGGCGCAGGGGCAGAAGCCGATTGTCGTCATGCTCCACTATCCGCCGCTGCTGCTGACCGTGCTGGATACGCCGTTCACGCAGGTGCTTGCGCGGCACAGGGTGCATACGGTGGTGTACGGCCATCTGCACGGGGCAGGAATCCGCGCGGGGTTCAACGGCGAGCATGAAGGCATCCATTATCGGCTGACCTCCTGCGACGCGCTGGGCTTCCGGCTGACGGAAGTGCCGCTGATGACCACAATAAGCAATTCTTAAATATTTGTTACATCCCCAAAAGACGGTTTATGCCGTCTTTTTTTGTTTTTGGGCGTAGAAACCACTTTTTCAGCGAAAAATACGCCCGAATGGAGAAACGCTCCCAAAAGTGACGGACAAAATCGCTCGAAAAAGGATGACTGTTTCCCGTTTTTGGGCGACGATGACACATCGCTCCTGTCGAATATTACGAAAAGATGAAAGAAAACTGGAAGCGGGCAAAAATTTCATCGAAAAAAGTGCCTGCAAACACTTGCAATTTCCGAATCGCGGCGGTATGATAAGAGTGCCATTTCGTGTGATTGACGACCTATTTTGTGAATTTGGTGGGGGTGAGCGTGTGGATGAGAACCAAGTTGGGCAAAATGAACGCCTGACCCCCACTAACATGCGTACAAATGTGCCCCTTTCTGATGAGCAGATTCTTGAAAAACAGAGAAAGCGTTTCCGTGGCACCTATAATCATTCGCTGGACGGCAAGGGTCGTCTGGTGATTCCGCTGGCGTTCCGGCAGGAGCTGGGCGAGCGGTTTGTGATTGCACCGGAATTTGACTTCAAGTCCATTGCGATTTACCCCGAAATGGTCTTTATGCGCCTGTGCGAGCATTATGAGCGGCTGAACCGCAAGAAGAAAAATGCACAACTGATGAACTACATGCAGTGGTTCAACTCCATGTCCTATACGGATCAGGAGTGTGACGCGCAGGGACGTGTGCTGCTGCCGGCAAAACTGCGCAGCATGATGTTGGGCGAAGAGAAGGACGTTGACATTATGGGCAACGACGACCATCTGCGCGTGGCGGCGACAATCAACAACATGGCGAACTTCGAGCTGTTCAAGGATAACCTGAATGCGACGTGGGCAGCGATTGACGAGATGGAAGACGGCGAGGACGAGAAAGAATAACGGTTCTATCCGCTGAAACAATGGCATTTTTCAGGCAGAGGAGGCATACAGTATGATGAACGACAGGGCGCGGCTGTGGAGCAAGCGCAAATCCGCCCCCTTCGCAGATCCGCGCGATGAGGAACGCGCTCTCCGCGAAATGCGGAAGAGCATTGACCATAGCTTTAACTTCAACATCGATTTCAAGGGTGAGCAGCCGTATATGGATAACTATCGGGCGACGGTCAGCTTCGGGGCAGGCTGCTGGCAGAACACGGGCACGCGACGCCGGGCGGATGTGCCGCAGCAGCAGGAACGGCAGCACAGTATTCTCGTTTCGCGGCAGGGGCTGCATTCGGGGCTGGCGATGCTGGTAGTGGCGGTGTGCCTGTTCGTGATGGGTGTTTTCTGGCTGAACTTGCAGTCGCAGATTCAGAACGTCAGCACCCAGATTGGTGTCCGGACGACGAACATCAACGCGAAGCAGCAGGAGAATGATACCCTGCAGGCGCAAATCAGCGTCGCGACGAAGGAACAGTCGCTTTTGCAGCGGGCGCAGAAACTGGGGATGAAGGAAGGCAAGAACGTGCAGGTGGTGGAGCTGTCCGGCGTGCCGGATGCTATCTGCGGCCTGCAGGAGGGCGCACAGAACACCATGACCACCACGGACGTGGCGCTGCTGATGCATATGCAGTAATCGAATCCGCAATCCACAGCAATAAGCCGCAAAAACGCGAATCAGGAGGACGGACATGTATCCGGAACTGCTGGTACGCAAGCGAATCTGGCTGATGACGCTGGTGCTGACGGGCTTGTTCCTGCTGGCGGCGGCGCGCATTGCCGTTCTCACTACCTCCGAGGCTGCCTCGCTGACCGAGCGGGGCATTCGTCAGTGGACGAAAGCTGGCACTGTTACGGCGCGGCGCGGCACGATTACTGACCGCAAGGGGCGAACGCTCGCCATCTCCGCGACGGCGTACATCGTCACTGCTGACCCGCGGCTTGTCAGCGACACGGAGAGGTTCCTCGACAGCATCGAGCCGGTGCTAAACATCAACAAAGAGGCGGCACGAAAACGATTGCAGGACAAGACGAAGGGGTCGATTATCTTAAAGCGGCAGGTCAGCCGCGAGACGGTCGATGCCCTGCGTCAGCTACGGTCAGACGCGCCGGAGGACAGCGGCTTGAAGGCGCTGTCCTTTGACGAGGATATCTGCCGCTACTACCCGTATGGAGCGCTGCTCAGCCAAGTGCTGGGCTTGACGACGGTGGACAGCGAGGGGCAGTCCGGGCTGGAAAGCCGCTATGAGGATGTCCTGCGCGGCACGGAGGGCAGCTATCTGCGGCAGGTGGACGCGCGCAATCGGCAGCTGGACGGCACGGAAGGCTGGTACATCCCGTCGCAGCAGGGGTGCGGTTTGGTGCTGACGATTGACGCGGAAATTCAGGAGATGGTCGAAAAGGCGATGCGCGAGTGCATCGAGGTCAATCAGGCGCAGTCGGTCATCTGCCTTGTCAGCGACGTGAAAACGGGCGCGATTCTGGCGATGTGCATGAACCCTTGCTACGACCCGAACGATCCGCCGCGCAACGACGCGGAGACGCTGACGGAGCTGATGCGCCTGACCGCGATTTCCGACGTTTACGAGCCGGGCAGCACGTTCAAAATTCTCACGGCGGCATCCGCGCTGGACAGCGGGGTGACAACGCCGCAGGATTCTTTCTACTGCTCGGCGAAAATCACCGTTGACGGCGACACCATCCGCTGCTGGGGGCGTCCGCACGGCGCGGAGACGATGGCAGATGGGCTGAAAAACAGCTGCAACCCGGTGTTTGTCGAGCTGGCGCTGCGGATGGGGACGGATACGTTCTACCGCTACCTGACGGCGTTCGGGCTGGGCAAAAAGACGGGCATTGACCTGCCGGGGGAGTCGCCGGGCATCCTCATCACGTCGCGGAACGTCAAACGCGTGGACCTGGCGCGCATCGGCTTCGGACAGTCCGTCGCGCTCACGCCGATTCAGATGATGATGGCGGCGAACTCCGTCATCAACGGCGGAAAGCTGATGAAACCCTACATCGTCAGCGAAATTCAAACGCCGGACGGGGAGACGCTGGAGCGCTTTCACCCGACGGTGATGGCAGCGCCAATTCGCCCGGAAACGAGCGACACGATGCGGCTGCTGCTGGAGCGTGTCGTCTCAGAAGGCGGCGGCAAGAACGCGGCGATTGCTGGATACCGCATCGGCGGCAAAACCGGCACGGCACAGGTTTACAAGAATGGACGCGTCGTGCGCGACACGCACATCGGGTCGTTCTACGGCTTCGCGCCGGTGAATGATCCGCAGGTGAGCATTCTCGTCATTGTCAAGGAGGCGGACGTGCCGATTGACTATGGCGGCACGACAGCGGCGCCTTTTGCCCGGCAAATCATGCAGGAAATGCTGCCGTACCTCGGAATTGACCCGGAAAATGATGAAAAAGATGAAGAAATTGAAGTTCCTGCGCTGAAAGGCTTGACGATTGGCGATGCAAAGCGTAAACTGTCACAGGTGGGATTGGAAAGCGTGACGGACGGCGCGAACACCGTCGTGCTGGATCAATTGCCGCCGGCGGGCGCGAAGCTCGTCAAAGGCGGGCATGTGATGCTCTACACCGCCGGTTCAGAGGAAATGACGCCGGAAAAGCTGGTCTGCGTGCCTGAGCTGACCGGCTTGGGCGATGTAGACTGCGCGCGCCTTGTGCGCCAGCGGGGACTAATGATGTCCATGACGGGGCAGGGGTTGTGCATAGAGCAAAGCCCTGCAGCGGGAGAATATGTACAGCCCGGCACAACGATTTTTCTGCTGATGGCCGGGGATGACGAATAAAGGAGCTAATTGACGATGGAACTGAGACAGCTTGTCAAGGAAGTGCCGTACTTGCTGGAAACCAGGGGCGATATGTCCGTGGAGATTGCGGCGCTGTGTTCCAACAGCCGGGAAAAGACCGAAAACGGCATCTTCTTCTGCTTTGCCGGCGCACATTTTGATGCGCATCAGTATGCCTCGCAGGCGGTGCAAAATGGCTGCGTGGCACTGGTGGTGGAGCGCTTTCTGGACGATGTGAATGTGCCGCAGGTGCTGGTGAGCAACGGCCGCGCGGCGATGGCGAGAATCTGCGAGGCGTTCTTTGATCATCCGGAGCGGAAAATGCGCTTCGTGGGCATTACCGGCACGAAGGGCAAGACGACGACCAGCTACATGGTCAAGTCTATCTGCGAACAGGCGGGCTTCAAGTGCGGGCTGGTCGGCACGACGGGCAACATGATCGGCGAGAAGCACATCCCATCCAGCAAGACCACACCCGATCCGATTGACCTCATGCGCGACTTGAACGAGATGGTGCAGGCAGGCGTGCAGGTGGTCGTCATGGAGGTGTCGGCGCACGCGCTGGATATGCACCGGCTGGACGGCATGACGTTCGAGTGCGGCTGCTACACCAACCTCAGCCAAGACCATCTGGACTACTTCGGTACGATGGAGAACTACTTCCAGTGCAAAAAGGCGTTCTTCACCTCCGGCATGGCGAAAAATGCCGCCATTAACGCCGATGACGAGCGGGCGGCGGAGCTGCTGCGCGACGTGACGATTCCGCATATGACCTATGGCATCGCGGCGGAGGCGGATTTGTTCGCGCGCGACATTGAGATTACCGAAAACGGCGTGTCCTTTGAGCTGCGGCTGCGCAACGCGGAATACATCCAAATCAACCTGCGCATGACGGGCATGTTCAATGTCTACAACGCCTTGTCTGCGGCGGCGTGCGCGCTGATTCTGGGCGTGTCGCCGGAGAATGTCCGCGCGGGGCTGGAAAGCATCCGCAGTGTGCCTGGGCGCATTGAAATGCTGCCGACGAATACGCCGTACCGTGTGATTCTGGACTACGCCCATGCGCCGGATGCACTGAGCAACATCCTGCGCACTTGCCGCACGTTCACCAAGAAACGGTTGATTGCGCTCTTCGGCTGCGGCGGCGACCGCGATAAGGGCAAGCGCCCGATTATGGGGCGCATCGGCGGCGAACTGGCGGATTTGTGCATCCTCACCAGCGACAATCCGCGCACGGAAGACCCGATGGAAATCCTGCGCGAAATCGAAGAGGGCATCAAAGAGACGACGGGCGAGTACGTCGTCATCGAGAACCGTCGGGACGCCATCCGCCACGCGCTGGAAATCGGGCGGGAAGGCGACATCATCGTCCTGTGCGGCAAGGGTCACGAGACGTATCAGGAGACAATGGGCGTCAAGCGGCCGTTCGACGAGAAAGTTGTCGTGCAGGAGCTGCTGACGGAACTGCGCGGCGAGTAAGCCGCTGCGCATTGAATACCCGATAATAAGGAAGGATTACCTATGCTGACAAATGTACTGCTTGCGCTGGTGCTGTCTGCGGCGATTGCGCTGGCGACTGGCCCGAAGCTGATTGAATGGCTGCGCGGTCACCAAATGAAAACGAGCGAGAACGAACTCGGCCCGAAGGAGCACCTGAAAAAGCGCGGCACGCCGATTATGGGCGGGCTGATGATTGCGCTGGGCTGCATCGTATCGTTTGTGCTGTGCGCGGCGTATACCGGCGCGTGGGTGACGACGATTCTGCCGCTGCTGCTTGTATCGCTGGGGTCGATGGCAGTCGGTCTGGCGGACGATTGGACGAAGGCAGTCAAGCATCGTTCCGAAGGGCTGACCCCGTGGCAGAAGATAATCGGCTTGTCCGTGGTGTGCCTTGGCTTCTCGGTCTGGTGCTACTTCACGCAGGGGAGCAAGGTGCTGCTGCCGTTTACGAATACCGAATGGGACTTAGGGCTGTGGTATATTCCGCTGCTGGCGCTGACGGTGCTGTTTATGACCAACAGCGCGAACCTGCAGGACGGCATCGACGGCATCCTGTCCAGCGTGACGAGTGTCGGCTGCATGGGTTGGGCAGTGATTGCGGGCCTCAGCGCCGTGACGGTCTATCAGCACCTAAACGGCGGCTCGTTCGGCATTCCGATGGTGAAGATTCCCGATGACCCCGATGCGGCGCGCGCGCTGCAGGATAATTACAGCGCGATTGCCATCTTCGCGGCGGCGCTGTGCGGCGGCTGTCTCGGCTTCCTGCGCTACAACCGCTATCCGGCAAAGGTGTTCATGGGCGACACCGGGTCGATGTTCATCGGCGGCGCGGTGGTCGGCATGGCGATGCTGCTGCGTCAGCCGTTCTTGCTGCTGCTAATTGGCTTCACCTGCTGCATGTCCAGCGTGAGCGTCATTTTGCAGCGCTACTATTACAAGGCGACCCGCAAAATCTACGGGACGCCCCGGCGGTTGTTCAAAATGTCGCCGCTGCACCATCATTTTGAGAAGTGCGGCATGAAGGAAACGCAAATCGTGCTGATGTATACCGTGGTGACGCTGGTGCTGACGGCGCTGGCGGTTATTTCGGTCATCGTGTAAGGAGAGCGAAAAATCATGCGCAATACGGAAAAATACGCGGGCAAGCGCGTGCTGGTGGTCGGTATGGCGCGCAGCGGGATTGCGGCGGCACAGCTGCTGTGCAAGGCAGGCGCACACGTTATCATCAATGACAGCAAGGCGGCGGAGCAGCTGGGGGACAGCCTGAAGCCGCTGGAAAATCTGCCGCTGGAGCGCCGCCTGGGCTGCCCGGCGATGGAATGCCTGGACGGCATCGACGCAATGGTCATCAGCCCCGTTGTGCCGGACAACGCGCCGTTCGTCTTGAAGGCGAAGGAAATGGGCGTGTACGTCACCGGTGAGCTGGAAATGGCGTATCAGCTGTCCTCTGGCGAAATGGTGGCGATTACCGGCACGAACGGCAAGACGACGACCGTCACGCTGCTGGGCGAAATCTTCCGCAATGCAGGACGCACGACGCATGTCGTGGGCAACATCGGCTATCCGTACAGCGCGGCAGGTCTCGACAGTCAGGACGGCGACCTGTTCGTCTGCGAAGTTTCTTCCTTCCAAATGGAGACGGCGGAGACGTTCCACCCGAAGGCGGCGGCGCTGCTCAATATTACCGAAGACCATCTCAATCGCCACGGCACGATGGAAGTCTATACGGCGATGAAGATGCGGCAGTTCCAGAACATGACGGCAGAGGACGTCGCCGTGTTCAACGCGGACGACCCGGCACTTGCACCGCTGATTGGGCAGGTGAGGGCGCAGGTGATGCTGTTCAGCCGCAAGCGGGAAGTGGAGCAAGGCGCGTTCGTCCGGGATGGCGAAATCGTCGTGCGCTTCCACGGTGCGGAAGAGACGATTTGCCCGGTGAAGGACGTGTTCATTCCCGGCCCGCACAACCTCGAAAACGCGCTGGCAGCGTGCTGCATTGCGGTCGCGATGGGCGTGAAGCCGGACGTGATTGCCCACACCCTGCGGACGTTCCAAGGCGTGGAGCACCGCATCGAGTTCGTCCGCGAGCTGGACGGCGTGCGCTACATCAATGACAGCAAGGGTACGAACGTGGACAGCACCATCAAGGCGATTCAGACCATGACGCGCCCGACCGCCATCATCCTCGGCGGCTATGACAAGCACTGCGACTTCACCCCGATGGTGCAGGAAATGCTGGCATCGCCCTACATCAAGGAAGCCGTGCTGATTGGCGCGACCGCCGACCAGATTGAGCGCACCTGCCGCGAAAACGGCTACACGCACCTGCACCGCGCAGGGACGCTCAAAGACGCCATCGACCAGTGCCGCGCGCTTTCTTCCGACGGGTGGAATGTGTTGCTGTCCCCGGCGTGCGCGTCGTTTGACATGTTCTCGGACTATGAGAGCCGCGGGCGCATCTTCAAGGAGCTTGTGCGCGAACTGAAATAATCCCATCCCTGTGCGCTGAGAAAGGAGCAGACATGCTTCAGGTAAAAAGCGCACAAAAGCGACAGACCGCAATACCGCTGAAAAGACGCAATCCCGTGGACGGTACGCTGGTGATCATCCTCATCATGCTGCTGCTCGCGGGATTGCTGGTTCTATTTTCCGCGACGTTCTATACCGGCACCTCCACGCGCAGCCCGTACAGCGAGGTGCTCAAGCAATTGCTGGGCATCGGGCTGGGCACGGCGGCATGCATCGTCACCAGCCGCATTCCGTACCGCTGCTGGCAGCATCCGTATGTCGTGGTGGGCGGATTGGCGTTGTCCGCGGTGCTGCTGGTGCTGGTCATCATACCGGGCGTTGGCGTGTACATCAACGGTTCGCGGCGGTGGCTGTCGCTGGGTGGATTGTCCTTCCAGCCGTCAGAAATCGCGAAATTCGCCGTGGTGCTGTATATGGCGACGACGCTGACCTACCGCGGCGAGCGCATCCGCCGTCTCTTCACGGGCATTGTGCCAGTGCTGGTCGTGCCGGGGGTCGTATTCCTGCTGATTCTGGAGCAGCCGAACCTGTCCACCGCGGGGTCAATCCTCATCGTCAGCCTGATTCTCATCATCATGGCGGGCGCGAAATGGCGGCATATTCTGCTGATGCTCGTCGGCGGGCTGGGCGTGGGCGCGTTCTACGCATGGTCGGAGCCGTATCGGCGGCGGCGTCTGCTGTCCTTCCGCAACCCCTTTTCCATGATGAGCGATGAGGGCTATCAGCTCAGCCAGTCGCTGATTGCGTTCGGGTCGGGCGGCATTTTCGGCATGGGCCTGGGCATGGGGCGGCAGAAGTATGCCTATCTGCCGTACCCGGAGAGCGATTTCATCTTCGCCATCGTCGGGGAGGATTTCGGGCTGCTGGGCTGCCTGATTGTGGTGGCGCTGTTCGTGGCGCTGATGCTGCGGGGAATGCGAATCGCCATGCGCTGCCCGGATAAGTTCGGAACGCTGCTGGCGGCAGGAATCACCAGCAGCATCAGCGTGCAGGCGTTCCTCAACATGGGCGTGGTTGTGGGCATTCTGCCAACGACGGGGCTGCCCCTGCCGTTCTTCTCCGCCGGCGGTACGTCGATTTCCATCACGATGGCAGCCATCGGCATCCTGCTCAATATTTCCCGTGAATCAGCTATTTGAACTGCGAAATTGGCACAGCGCCTGTTTTCCGGCATAGGCTGAAGCACAGGAGGTGGACGCGGATGGAAGCGTTTGTTGTGCGGGGCGGAAGAAAGCTGGAGGGTACGATTCGCGTCGATGGCGCGAAGAACGCGGCGCTGCCCATTCTCGCGGCTTCGGTGCTGACGGAGGAAACGGTGGTGCTGCAAGGCGTGCCGATGATTTCCGACGTGCGGAAGATGACGGACATCCTGACGATGCTGGGCTGCCGGATTCGCCGCGGTGGACACACGCTGACGCTTGACGCGGGCGGGTTGAACCGCACGGAAATGCCGGACGCGCTCTCCAAGCAGATTCGATCGTCCATCTTCCTGCTCGGGCCGATTCTCTCGCGCTTCCGGCAGGCGACGGTTACATATCCCGGCGGCTGCGAAATCGGACTGCGCCCCATTGATTTGCACCTGTCAGGCTTGCGCAGTCTGGGCGTGGCGATTCACGAGGAAGGCGGCGTGATTCACTGCGACGGCGGCAATATGCACAGCGGCGAGGTACATCTGGACTACCCCAGCGTCGGCGCGACGGAGAATATCCTGATGGCGGCGGTGCTGCTGCCGGGAATTTCCGTTATCCACAACGCGGCGCGCGAACCGGAAATTGTCGATTTGGCGAACTTCATCAACGCAATGGGCGGAAGCGTCCGCGGCGCGGGCAGCGCGGTCATGACGATTGAGGGCGTGAAGCACCTGCACGGCGTGCAGTGGTCGCCCATGCCCGACCGCATTGTCGCCGGAACGCTGCTGGCGGCGGGGGCAATTACAGGCGGCGCCATTGAGCTGACCCGCGCCCCAGTTCAGGCGCTGCTGGCGGTGAATGCGAAGCTGCGCGAAATGGGCTGCGACGTGCGCGAGGAAGAAAAACGCGTTATTCTGACTGCGCCGGAGCGTTTGACAGCGTTTGCACAGCTGCAGACGCAGCCGTATCCCGGCTTCCCGACGGATATGCAGGTACAGATGCTGGCGCTGCTGTCCGTGTCCGAGGGGACGGGTGTGGTTGTGGAAAACGTGTTTGAGAACCGATTTACCCACGCGGGGGACTTGAACCGCATGGGTGCGCGCATCCTATGCAGCGGGCGGACGGCGGTTGTCCGCGGTGTCCCGGAACTGTACGGCGCACGGGTGACGGCGCGCGATCTGCGCGGTGGCGCGGCGTTGACGCTGGCGGGACTAAAGGCACAAGGCGAAACGCAGGTGGACGGCGCGGAGCTCATCGACCGCGGCTATGAGCATTTTGAGACACAGCTGACCCGTTTGGGCGCGGATATCCGCCGCGTACACGCGAACGCATAATCAGGGCAGCACGGAAGGAGGAATGACCCCCGTGACACAGGACAACTGGCAGCCGGGCACGCCGCCGGGTGGCAGACGGCGCACACAGCATCCGACAGCAGAAAACCCGTTTGAGGAACCGGAACAGTCGCCGGAACTGCGTCAGGAACGCTCGCCGGATCTGTACCGGGCGACAAACCCCTTCTGGAATCAGCCGTTTCGGGACGCAGAATCAGCTTCTGCGCCCCCTGATTTGGGTGAGCCGCCGCAGAGCCCCCCGCCGGAAGCGTCGGTGTGGAGCCATCCGCCTGTACTGGACACAGACAGCTACTCGGAAGAAACGCAGAAGCGCCATCACCGCACGCGGCGGGTGTGGAAAGCAATCGTGCCGCTTGCGCTTGCCATTCTCTTTGTCGCGTTCCTGTTCGGGGGTGTGCTGACTATCCGCAACATCAGGGTGACGGGCAACGTGCGCATCAGCGCGGAGGAAATCATCCGCCTCTCCAAACTGAAACTTGGGCAGTCGTCGTTGATTAATGAGAAAGAAATCTCCAATCGCATCGAACAGAATCCGTATCTGATTTGCCGGATGGTGTCTCTGGAATCCTTCGACACGATTTGCATCGAGGTTAAGGAGCGGCAGGAAGTCACGTTCCTGACTACATCGGGCATCGGCGTAATTACCGACGCGCACGGCTACGTCCTGCGCACGGTGCAGAACGCGAACGAATCGCATCCGGAGCTGGTGCGCGTGCAGGGCTTAAGCGTCAAAAAGACAATCATCGGGCAGAAGCTGATTGCCAATCAGCAGAAGCAGCTGGACGCTGTGACCGAGGTGCTGCTGCAGCTGACCGTCATGGGCGGACTTGACCAGATTGCCGTATTAGATGTCAGCTCGCTGGACAGAATACGGATGCAGACGATGGACGGCATGGAAATTGTGCTGGGGGATTCATCGCTGCTGCATGAGAAGCTGCGGGCGTTCCTTATCGTCCGCACGGAGCTTTCGGCAATGGGAAAAACGGGCGGCACACTGACACTGACGGACGCGGTGAATCCGGTTTATGCGCCGCCGACGGTGTAATACAATCATCATCAGCACCGCAAAACATGAAAATCGGATAAAAATGACGGCGAAAAACATTCAAAACGCCCGAAAGCACTTGCATTCCAGAGAAAAAAGGCTTATAATGAAAAATGGTATATTGGATAGGTGACTGCGCCTGTCTGACGGGGAAAAGCCGTCTGCTGACAGGCTGGCAGAAACCAAGGTACAGGGGTGTCAGAACCGCAATTTTCCCGGCTTCAGCCGTCCGGCAGAACGACCAGACCGGGAAACAGGGGGTATGAGAGTTCATGAAGATTACGGTACCGACGATTGACTTTGGAACCAGCAAAATCGTCACGATGGTCGCGCAGAGCAATGGCGAACGCTGTGATATCGTTGGCTCCGGCGCTGTGCCGTACAGCGGATATTTGCAGGATGGCTGGAACAACCCCGATGAGATTCGGGATGTGATTCGCACTGCCATTGATCAGGCGCAGAAAACCGGCAACTGCCGCATTCATGAGCTGAATGTCGGTGTGCCGGGCATGTTTACACGCGTGATTGTCAAGGAAGTGCATGTGTCGCTAACCGGGCCTGATCCGCATGTTACAGCGCAGGATGTCCGCGCGTGCTTCAAGCTGGCGGAAGAATCCGGCGGCGACCGCATCATTCATTCCGCGCCCGCGTGGTTCCGCGTGGATGACGGCAAAAAGACGCTGTCGCCCGTGGGCATCAAGGGTCGCGAACTGTCCGCCATGATTGCGCTGGTGACGGCGGACAAGTATTTCATTGATGATATCACCTACCGCCTGCGCGATATGGATATTGAGCCCCGCGAGTTCTACTCCACCGTCGCCGGGGAAGCGACATATGCCCTGAGCCAGGATGAGCGCGACAAGACGGCAATGCTCATCGATATTGGCTATCTGTGCACCGACGTGATGGTGATGGAGGGCGACGCGCTGATTTTCCACAAGTGCCTCGACATTGGCGGCGGTCATATTTCGGCGGACATTGCGGAGCAGCTGAATATTCCATTCCCGTTCGTGGAGGAAAAAATTAAGCAGACGTACAGCTTCAACAGCACCAATCAGGATGAAACGTATGTCATTCCTGCGACGGAGGATGAACCCGCCCGCACTGTCCGGCGCGACGAAGTGACCCCGATTATCGAAGCGAAAGTGGAGGAAATCGCGGAGGCCATCAACAAAGCGCTGGAAGAAGGCGGCGTGAAGCTTGGCAAGTGGTCGAACGTCTATCTGACCGGCGGCGGCTTGATTCTCAACAAGGGAGGCAAGGACTTCCTTGCGGGCAAACTCCACCGAATCATCCGGGAGGCCCAGCGCACCAACAACAAAATGACCAGCCATGTTTTCTCCAGCGCCGTCGGGCTGACCATCCTCGTCGTGACGACGCAGGAAGAGCAGAAAGCACCAGAAGGCGGTGCAAAGGGGCTGTTCAGCCGTGCATTCCGCTGGCTGATGGGCTACTGATTGCAAGAAAACGCGGCATACAGGGCAAGATACCATATGAGCATATGAGTCAGGGGGATGCAACGTGATTGAAATTCAGAATGACCAATTGACCAGCAATTATGCTTCCATCAAGGTCGTGGGATGCGGCGGCGGCGGCGGCAACGCGGTCAACCGCATGGTCGAATCCGGCTTGCGCGGCGTGGAGTTCATCGCCATCAATACCGACATGCAGGCTTTGCAGATGTCCGGCGCGCAGACGAAAATCCAGATTGGTGAGAAAGTCACCAAGGGTCTGGGCGCAGGCGCGGTGCCGGAAGTCGGCCGCCGCAGCGCAGAGGAATCCCGCGAGGAAATCGCGGGTGCACTCAAGGGCGCTGACCTTGTGTTTGTCACCGCGGGCATGGGCGGCGGCACGGGCACGGGCTGCGCGCCGGTCGTGGCGGAAATTGCCCGCGAACAGGGCGCGCTGACCATCGCGGTTGTGACCAAGCCTTTCGCCTTTGAGGGCAAGCAGCGGATGCGCAACGCGGAAGCGGGCATCTCTGACCTCAAGCAGCGCGTCGATACGCTCGTTGTTATCCCGAATGACCGGCTCTTGCAGGTCGTCAGCAAGGGGACGAGCATGGTCGAGGCGTTCGGCATTGCGGACGAGGTGCTGCATCAGGGCATCCAGGGTATCAGCGACCTGATTGCTGTGCCTGCGCTGATCAACCTTGACTTCGCGGACGTCAAGACCGTCATGGAATCCGGCGGCATGGCGCATATGGGCATCGGCTACGGCGAAGGCGAGAACAAGATGATTGACGCCGCCAAGAACGCCATTTCCAGCCCGATGCTGGAGACGTCCATCAGCGGTGCGCGCGCGGTGCTGATCAACATCACTGGCGGCAAGGATATTTCCATCATTGATATCAACGAAGCGGCAAACCTCGTCATGGAGGAAGCCGATCCCGATGCGAACATCATCTTCGGCGCGGGCATCGACGAGTCCATGGGCGACAAGGTGCGCATCACCGTGATTGCGACGGGCTTTGAGAAAACGCCGTTCCCGCCGCGTGAGCCGGTCAAGTCTGCGCGCGATATCAACCGCGATCGCCTCTATGGCAGCAATTACGGCGCGACCGGTGCGACCGGTGCGACCGGTGCGACCGGCAGCTATACGCCCGGCAACTACGGTGCGACGGGCGGGTACACGCCGTCCTACACCAGCAGCGACAGCTACAACAGCCATCCGACCATGGGCGTTCCGCAAGCGCCGATGACGCAGCAACCGGCACAACCCGCGTATTATGCGCCCCAGCAGCCCGCGCAGCCGCAGCAGCCGGCGTATGGTCAGCCGCAGCTGTTTGGAAATCAGCCCCAGCAGCTGGATTACGCGCAGCAGGGCTACACCGGTAATATGCAGCCTGTGCAGCAGCAGTACGCGGGCGGTGCAACCGGCCCGATGCCTTCTGTGCAGCCGCAGCAGCCCAAGCGCCCGACGACGGACGCCAACGGCGTACCTTCGTTCATGAAGCGCCGCGGCAACTAATATACACTACCAGCCCTGTTTCCGACGTGGAAGCAGGGCTTTTTGCATATTAGGATGAAAATTGCATTAGAAAAGGGCCTGTTCGCTTGACAAAACTTGCGCAAATATGGCAAAATGACGTTGATAGGAAAGATGCGTTTAAGCGAAATAGGAGGTAGAATGATGAAACGATGGATTTCTATGCTGCTGGCGCTGATGCTGCTGATGCTGGGCATGGCGACGGCAGAGGATGCGCCGGATGACGCTTGGGAATACGAGCTGGTCGGGCGCGCAATAGAGCTTGTGCGGCAGATGGATGCGCAGGAGCGAGGGCGGCTGTTTGAGGACACGCTCAATATTACAGAGGTGGCATGTACAGAAACGCCGCAGCCGATTGACCGTGGAATGCCCCGGCAGGCGTTCATCAGCGTCAACGGCACGGACAAGTCGGCGTCGGTGCTGCTTTTTGCGCTGATGATGATGGATGCCAACGCGGACACGGATGCGACGGACGAGACGGAAAACGCCTATCTGCGGATTGTAGAGCGCACGTTCGCGGTATCCCCGGAATTCGGGATGGACGCGCAGGAAACGAGCGCCGCCGCGAACTTGCTTTACGCCGGGGATGCGCCGGAAATGGGACTGCTGCTGCTGTCTTACGGCGAGCATGGCGCGGTGCTGGTGCGCTGGTTCGCGGAAAACGGCTGTGTGTGCCTGACGGCGATTCCGGCGGCGCATCAGGCGACCGAGCTGACAACGGACAAGCTGAGCGAATTCTACGCAGGCGAATTTGAGGAAGTTGACTTGTCCTGCGCGGTGGCATTGGCGGAATTGGAGCCGCATCAGCCGGACGAGGAGACCATCCGGCAGCTTGCCCTGCAATCAGCGCAGGAGATGCAGCACTGGGCGGCGCTGAGCGGCGAGCAGGAGGGCATTGTCCCGTGGAATACAGCGGAGACGGCGGTGCAAATCAGCATACTCGACTACGATGCGTCGCAGATGACGGCGTTTGAAGCGCAGATGCAGCAGTGCGGCAAGACGGAGACCAAGTTCCTCGACATACTGGCGATTGCGCTGTACCCCTGCGACGCGCACGACACGGGCGGTTTGCTGTATCTGCGACCGAGGACGGGTACGCCCATTGTGGTGGCGTGGCAGGCAATGAACGGCGCGGTGGTGATGCGCAGCGTGTACGCGCCGCAGGAATGACGGAAACAGCTGCAAAGAAAGGAAGAACTCCATGAAGAAGATGCTTGCAATTCTGCTTGCCCTGCTGATGATGCTCACCGGTATGGCGACAGCGGAAGAAACGACGGATAACAACACGAACATCAGCCATATGCTGGAACTGTGCCAGCGCGTGGATATCCTCCTGCGCAGCGACCGCATTGTGACCGATTTGGTGGGCGACACGGACGCCGCTATCACCGAGGAACAGAAGATTGTCAATCGCCTGCGCGCGGGAAACCGCACGATGCCATCTGCCGTCTACTATGTCACGGGCGAAACGCTGCTGGTAGGCTTCATCGGCGATAACCCGGATTACACCGATACGCCGGAGCAGCGCAGGGTGATTCAGCTGATGCCGCAGCGCATTTTGATGGAGCAGCAGGATACATATGGCAAGCAAATGCTGAACCAGATGGCGCGCTCGACGCAGTATCCCAAGCCGGATGGCGAGCCTGAAATGGGCATGTATATCGCTCTGTACGCGGATGCGCTGCCGATGATGAGCTTTTGGATCAGCGATGGCACGGTGAACGACATGTACTGCACGCCGGTGCTCTCGGATGAATTGGCGGCGTGCAAATCCGCTGAAGAAGTGACGGCGTGGTTCGCAGCGCAGCAAATGCCCGAACTTGCCTGCACAGCGGTGGATTTGGCGGGCGTTGCGGCGTATCCCTTTACGGAGGATCCGTTCGGTGACGAGGGCGAGCCTGTGCCGTTCGAGCGCCTGGCAGAAGCGGGCAATGCGCTGGATGAACTGATTGAAAGCCGCTATTTGCAGACAACGTGGGGCATCAGCGACGAGGATGTGGCGAAGCTGGCGGCATACGCGCATGAGGGGCAGTCGCCGCGCAGCATCTACCGTATTGAGCTGATGGAATCGTCGATGGCGCAGATGCTCCGCTTGACTTACCGTTCGGAAGCGCCGCAGGTACTGTACGAGGTAACCTGCTCGTGGGCATTGGAAATGTATCGCATGGTGACACTCTTTGCCATGTACGACGAATACAACGCGGGCGTGCAGAAGTTGTATCAGCAGGAAGAGGACGAGGATGAGGAAAGCGACAGCCTCTTCACGGACGAAACGAGCGAGACGGATACGCCGGATGAATCCCTGAAGACGGAAGTGGAGAATTTCCAGAAACTGATGCAAGAAATCGACGCGCGCTACTCGCTGATTATGAACCAAGCCACGCAGAAACACTTGTACCTTGACTTGAACGAACGCACCAATGCCATGTATGTACTGCTGTACGATGAAGGCGCGCCGATTCTGGTGATGTCGAGCATGGAGAACGGCGTTTCGTGCCTGCATGTGCGCTATTTCCCGACGGCGCAGTTGGAAAACTGCCAGAACACAACGGACTTGATGTTCTACTTCACCGGCAACAATGTCCCGTTTGAAGTGACGGAAATCCTGCCGCAGGGTGATTTAGCGGACATGGCGGAAGCTGCGCAGTAAGCAAAGAAACGCCGCACAAGGATTGGGCGAATCCTAAAAGTGACGGCACCGAAGGAGTGTCGGGGGCGAACGGAAAGCCCTGCGCCCCAAAGCAGAATATCCATAACAAAACACCGCCGCACCGGAAAGTAAATTACGGTGCGGCGGCGCGTTTTGTTACGGGGCAAAAATCGATGCAGGCAGTTCTTCCTCCTGCTTTTCCTCCGGCTTTGGGGCGAAAAGCCCGCTGAACCACCGGCTCAGCGCACTCGGCTTCTCCACCCGCGCCACCTGCACGCTCTGTGTTCCTTCCAATAGGATGCCATTGTCCAGCAGCTCCGCGTGCACGGGAATCACGCGATATGTGTACGTTACGCCGGGCTGGGCGCGGTTGTCGGTGTAGTAGAGCGTTTCGCCCGCGGCGGCGCGAAGCTCGGTCAGGATGAAACTCTCTCCGGCAGCGTCGCGCTGAACGCGGTAGACGGCGGCATCACTGGCCTGAATGACCAGCAGCGGCTGCCCGTCGTCAGAATGCGAAACGGAGAAGGATTTTGCGGACGCGGGCGCATTCCATACGTCACTCTTCTTCTTCGGCTGTGTGCCGTCGAGAAAAACCTCATTCAGGCGGTAGGCGCTCGGCGTGAGCGACGTGGCCAGCATCGGTTCGCCGCGCCACTCGATGGCCTTCTTGTCAATGTCCGCGCTGACGATGCCCTTGGGCTTGGTGAAATCGGGCTTCTTGCGTCCTGTGTACCACGCGCGGAGGAAATTGCGCGCCAGCGAAGCGGGATTCGTGCCGCCAGAGACGCGGTTGGGCAGGCGATGCGCCGCGTCCGGCTCGTCGTAGCCCATCCAGACGGCGGTGGACAATTCCGGGGTGTACGCCGCCATCCACACGTCACGGTTGCCGCCGCCGCTTTCATTGACCGTGCCGGTTTTGCCCGCGACAGGTGTCCCCGCGCTGGAGAGGCGTGTGCCCGTGCCGGAAGAAATGACGGTTTTGAGCAGGCTTGTCATCAGATACGCGGACTGCGCCGAAAGCACGCGCGTGCCGATCGTTTCGCGCTCGTAAATGACATTGCCGTCACGGTCGGTGATGCGCTCGATGAAGTACGGCGCGTAGTATGTTCCGCCGTTGGCAAAGGGCGCGTACGCCGACGCCATCTGCACGGGGGATGCGCCGTAGGTCATGCTGCCCAGAGCGAGGGAGAGATTCGCGTCGCGGTCATCCAGCTCAATGCCGACGCTTCGCAGATAGCGCTGCGCAGTCTGGACGCCAATGGCTTGCAGCACCTTCACGGCGGGGATGTTCAGACTGTTTTTGAGCGCCGTGCGGACGGTCACGTTCCCGTAGTAAGCATTGCCCGCGTTGCGCGGCTTGTAAGTGCCGAAAGCGGTTGGCGCATCGAGAATTACGCTGGCACACGTCCATCCGGCGGATTCTATCGCGGGGGCATAGACCGCCAGCGGCTTGAGCGCGCTGCCGGGCTGACGGCGCAGCTGGGTCGCGCGGTTCAATCCGCGGCGGGTGACGTATTTGCGTCCGCCGACAATGGCACGCACTGCACCGCTGCTTGTGTCCACCGCGGCGGATGCTGCCTGCACGGGCGTGCCGTCCTTGTTATCAGCGGGAAAGACATCCGTCAGGTACTGCTCGTCCATGATGCGCTGCATGTCCGGGTCGAGCGTCGTATCGATGCGGTAGCCGCCCGCGAGCAGCGTTTCGGCGCTCACGTCCAGCCGGGATTCGGCCTCATCCAGCACGGCATCGACGAACCAGCCGTAATCTGTCTGCACCTGCGGCGCGCCGCGGGCGGTCAGTTCCTCCGCCATTGCCGCGTCGTATTCCGCCTGTGTCAGCATGTTTTCCGCCAGCATGATGGAGAGAATGTACTCCCGGCGCTCGCGGTTGCTCTCCGGCGCGGATTGCAGGCTGTACGCGGATGGCGCTTTGATGGCAGCGGCGAGGGAGGCAGCCTGCGCAGGGGTCAACTCCGCCGCATCAACGCCGAACGTGACTTCTGCCGCCGCCTGCACGCCGTATGCGCCCTGCCCGAAGTAGATGAAATTCAGGTACATGTCCAGAATCTCGTCTTTCGTGTACTGCTTTTCCAATTGCAGCGCGAGGTGAATTTCCTCCAGCTTGCGCGCAATCGTCTTCTGGCTGGACAAGTGGGAGAGCTTAATCAGCTGCTGGGAGATGGTGGATGCGCCCTGACTGAACGCGCCGTCGCGGACGTTGGTGAGCATGGCGCCGATGATGCGCGTGATGTCAAAGCCCGGATGCTTGTAGAAGCGCAAATCCTCCGCAGCAAGGAACGCATTTACGACGTGCGCGGGCAGACGCGACGTGTCGATGACCGTGCGGTTCTCCTTGCCGACGAGCGAGGTGACGTAATCGCCGTTCTTATCGTGAATGGCACCGGTCTGGGCGAGCGACGTGAGGCGGGATGGGTCAAGCGACTGCCAATCCGCCACGGAAAACGCCTGATACGCCCAAACCGCGCCGCCGAGCAGCAGCATCAGCAAAATTGCCCAAATCGCCGGAAGCACCCAATGCCTTTCTTTCTTCATGCCTGCCACGCCTCCCATATTTCTCTTTCCATCCTGCCCCGAAAATGAAAAAAATCTGCATGGAAATATTTTTCATCACTCAATAGAGAGACGGTTTACGAAAAAAAGCAGATATTTCGTTTTTTTTGTGAAAAAAGACTGGTCAAACGGGTGAAATTGGTCTATAATAAAGCACAGACAGATAGACGCGGCAGATGCCCGTCTGATTGAAGGAGGAAAACTGTGCGGAAACTTCTTGCGATTCTGCAAATCTTCGTGCTGATGGCAGCAATGGCGCTGCCGACAGCTTTCGCCGCCGAAGCGCCGATTATGCTTGCCGGCTTGGAAGCTGCGTCGTCCTCCAGCAGCACGGAAGCGCAGCATGACTGGGATACGAACTTATTCTTCCAAACAATGCAGGAAAAAACCGGGATTGCCTTCTCCTTTACCGAATACGTCAGCCGAGAGGCATGGACGGAGGCGAAAACGGAAATGCTGGCGGGCGAGGTTGCCATGCCGGATATGTTCTTCAAGGCGGAACTGACCCCGCAGGAGACGCTGGCGTTCTATGAAGCGGGCAAGCTGATTGACCTGCGCCCGTATCTGGCGGAGTACGCGCCGCACGCCTGGGCGCTGCTGGAAGCCAATCCGGAATGGATGGAAGCCGTTTCGCTGCCCGATGGCGCGATTGTCGCCCTGCCGAGCATCAACGAACTGACGCCGAACAATACCATGTGGATTAACAAGACGTGGCTTGACCGCTTGAAAATGGGCGTGCCGACGACGGCAGAGGAACTGACGGAGGTGCTTCGTCAATTCCGCGACCGCGACATGAACCAGAATGGCAGCCGCAACGACGAAATCCCGCTGTCCTTCGTGAGCATGTGGGACCTGCGCTTCTTGGCGCACGCGTTCGGCATCAATGCGGACGATTACTATCTGACGGAGCAGAATGGCAAAATCAGCGAAGTGCTGACGACGGAGGAAAACCGCGCGTTCCTGACGTGGCTGCATGAGCTGTACACCGAGGGGCTGCTGGATTCGCAGGGCTTTATGGCCATGCGGCTGGTGGAGGCGGCAACGTCCTCGTCATCTTCCAGCAGCAGCGAAACGGCGAAGTATGGCGTGTTCTTCGGTGCAACGCCGCAGGACGTGGTCGGCGTGAATCTCGCGTCGGAGTATATCGCGCTTGATCCACTGCTGTACAACGGTCAGCAGGTTTACCGCGATTTCACCGGCGACCTCTACCGCGGCACGTTCGCAATTTCATCCACCTGCGCAGAGCCGGAAAAGCTGCTGCAATGGGTTGATTATCTCTACACGGACGAGGGCTTCTTGGCGGCGCAGGTCGGCAAGGAAGGCGAGGACTACGACTGGAACGACGATGGCACATGGGCGTATGCTCGTACGGCGGAGGAAGTTGTCGCCATGCAGGGCACGAACACCATTTGGACAACCTCGATGCCCTCCTATGCCAGTGCGGAAATTCAAATGAAGATGGATGATGACGCAACGCACGCACTGGCAGCGGAACTGATGCGTGTCCGGCAATGGGAAAAGCGTGCAATGCCGCTGCTCTACCTGACGCAGGAGCAGATGAACCGTGTCACGGAGCTTCAAAGCGGCATCAGCACCTATGCGGAAACGCGCATGGCGTGGTTCGTCGCGGGGGACGTGGAACTTAATGATGAAACATGGGCAGATTTCTGCGCGCAGGTGAAGGCACTGGGCATCGACGAGATGGTCAGCATCTGGCAAAGCGCCTATGACAACGCATGGCGCCTTGACAAGTAATGCTATTTCCTGCATTCACCTGCACCATCTGCTCGCGCCTTGGCGCATTCTCATTTGAAAATAGTATATACACACGCAAACCATTCAAGAAACCATCCATTGAATGAAAGGACGGAACAAACATGAATCAGTACGCCACGATGATCCGCAACCTAAAATCGCCTGAGGTGATGGAACGCCTGATGCACCTGTATGGCCGCCGCGACGGTATGCTGGTGGAGCAGACGGGACGCTATATTGGTTTGCTCAAACGGCATGAAGAGCTGTTTCACGAGAACCGCGAAGTGCTGATGATTAGCGCCCCCGGCCGCACGGAAATTGGCGGCAACCACACCGACCACAACCGCGGGCGCGTGCTGGCGGCGGCAATCAACCTGGATACGCTTTCGGCGGTTTCCGCGCGCGACGATATGATGGTGGAAATCCACTCCGACGGCTATCCTGCCATCAAGGTGGATTTGGGCAGCCTTGATGTCGTTGAAAAGGAGAAGGGGAAGACCCATGCGCTGGTGCGCGGCGTGGCGGCACGGATGGCGGAACTGGGCTACAAAATCGGCGGCTTCAACGCGGCGGTGACGTCGAACGTCATGTCCGGCAGCGGCTTGAGCAGCTCGGCGGCGTTCGAGGTGATGACGTGCGCCATTTTTGACGCGCTCTACAATGGCTTCACCATCGACTACAAGACGCGCGCGAAAATCAGCCAGTACGCCGAAAACGTGTATTTTGGCAAGCCCAGCGGTCTGCTGGATCAGATGGCGTCTTCTGCTGGCGGTCTGGTGACGGTGGACTTCAAGCATGATGACCCCGATGTGCGCCCGATGCACTTCGACTTTGCCAAGTACGGTTATTCGCTGGTCGTGGTGGCGACGGGCGGCAATCACGCTGATTTGACGGACGATTACGCGGCGATTCCGGCGGAAATGAAGAAGGTGGCGGCACTGTTCAATGAACCGTACCTGCGCCGTGTGCGCCCGGAGGAGTTCTATCAGGCGCTGCCGACCCTGCGCGGCAAGGTGAGTGACCGGGCGCTGCTGCGCGCCATGCACTTCTTTGAAGAGGACGAGCGCGTGGTTCGTCAGGTGGCGGCGCTTGACCGCAACGACCTGTTTGCGTTCCTGTGGGAAATCATCTGCTCCGGTCGGTCGTCGTATATGTATTTGCAAAACGTCTATGCGAATCCGAAGGATCAGAGCCTGTCGCTCGCGCTGGCGATGGCGGAACACATGATGCTGGACAAGGACGGCGCGTGGCGCGTGCACGGCGGCGGATTCGCCGGTACGACGCTGAACTTCGTGCCGGACAAGCTGCTGGGGCAGTTCATCGAGACGATGGAAGGCACGTTCGGGGAGCATTGCTGCAATGTGCTGGATATCCGTCCGGAAGGCGCGGCCGTGCTGCGGCTGGAATAATGAAATAATTTCGGCAAAATCTTGACAAGGCCTGCCGCCTGTGCTATCATAACGATGGCGCGGGCGGCAGATTTTGCTGAAACGCGCGAAACAACTGCACAAGCCACTTGGAGCTTCTTCGGGGCAGGGTGAAATTCCCTACTGGCGGTACAGCCCGCGACCCTTCCGCACCGCAATGGGCAGGAAGGCTGAGCCGGTGAGACGAAAGTCAATTCCGGCGCCAACAGTATAGTCTGGATGAGAGAGGAAAGCTGGAAATATGCGCGGAATTTTGGCGAGTATGCCGAAGTTCCGTGATGTTCCGCCCCTGAAAAGCGAACCTGCTTCAGGGGCGTGCATATTTTTAAGGAGGCTTGTCCTATGACAAAGCAGAAAACCCGTTCCAATCTCTCTGTCCAGTACATGACGCGCATCGCCATTCTGGGCGCACTGTCCGCCGTCCTGTTCCCGCTGGAAATCCCGATTGTCGCGTTCTACAAGCTCGACTTCAGTACGCTTCCGGCGCTGCTCGGCGCGTTCTCGATGGGTCCGCTGCCGGGTCTGGCGATTCTGCTGATTAAGGACTTGTCACGTCTGGCGTATTCGTCGAGCATGTATGTTGGGGAGCTGGCGGATTTCATCATGAGCGCGGCGTTCATCCTGCCCGCGTCGCTGATTTACCGCAAGCACAAGACGCGCAAAACCGCGCTGGTCGGCATGGCGGTCGGCACGCTGTGCATGATTGTGGTGTCGGTGCTGGTGAACTGGAAGATGATGATTCCGTTCTACATGACCGCGTTCCACATGGACATGGAAGCGATTATCGGCATGGCGCAGAAGGCACTGCCGTTCGTGGATACGGAATGGAAGGTGCTGCTGTATGTGACGGCACCGTTCAATCTGCTGAAGGGCTTTGTGCTGAGCCTGCTGACCTTTGTGCTGTATAAGCGGCTGTCGCCGATGCTGCACGTCCGGAAGTAAAGAAAATAAACACGCGGACACAGCATGAAAGCGCGCACAACTCAATCGCGAAAAAGGGTCAAGGGAGGAACTCCCTTGCAGAGTCCAGAGACAGCGTCTCTGGTGGGGTCAAGGGGCAACGCCCCTTGCGCCTCCTTATAATAGGAAGGAACATAACTATGAGAACACATTCTCCCAATGAAACACGCGAACTGGCGAAAAGGCTGGCGAAAGAGCTTCGGAGGGGGGATGTGCTTCTTTTGTGGGGCGATTTGGGCGCGGGCAAGAGCGAGTTTACGCGCGGACTGGCGCAGGGGCTCGGCGTGACGGCAACCGTCACCAGCCCGTCGTTCACCATCCTCAACGTTTACGACGACGGGCGAATTCCCCTGTACCACTTCGACTGGTATCGGCTGAACAGCGTCGAGGAGCTGTACGAAATGGGCATGGAGGAGTTCCTCGGCGGCGACGGCGTGGCGGTGGTTGAGTGGCCCAGCCAGTGCCCCGAAGCCATTCCGGAAACGCACCTTGCCATCCGCCTGACCCCGGTGGACGAAACGACACGCGATGTGACCATTACTCCGATGGGCGGATTCCGTGAAATATCCTTGGAGGAAGAACAATGAAGCTGCTTGCTGTGGATACATCCGGGCCGGTGTGCGGCGTGGCGATTTTGACGGAGGACGGCATTCGCCATGAGTGTGCCGTCATGAACCACAAGACGCATTCGGTCAACCTGCTGCCCATGATTGACAACGCCTTTCAGTCCACGGGGCTGACGATTCAGGACATGGATCGCTTGGCTGTCGTGGTCGGGCCGGGGTCGTTCACGGGCGTCCGGCTCGGCGTCAGCACGGTGAAGGGGCTGGCACACGGCGCGGGGAAGCCCTGCGTCGCGGTCAACGCGCTGGAAGCAATGGCGGCGGGCATCAGCGGATTCAGCGGTGTCGTCTGCCCGATTCAGGATGCGCGCGCTGGGCAGGTGTACGGCGCAGCGTTCTCCGCGGGAGAAAATCGCCCGAATCGGTTGATGGCTGACACGCCGATGAAGGTTGAGGACTATGTGGCGGAAATCAGCCGATTCGGCGACCGCTTCCTATTCCTCGGCGACGGTATGCCTGTGCATCGGCAGAAGCTGCAAACCCTGCTGGGGGATGCTGCCACGTTCGCGCAGCCGCATCAGGCGTTCCTGCGCCCGGCAGCAGTGGCGTACCTTGCGTCGCTGGAGACGGAAACGGTTGATTACCTGACGCTCATGCCGCTCTACCTGCGCGCCCCGAACGCCGCGCTCAACAAGAAGCTGACGGAGGGTCTCCATGCCTGAAATCACGATTCGTCGGATGACGATGGACGACGTGGACGGCGTGTATGCCGTGGAAATCGGCACGTTTGTCGATGCGTGGAGCCGCGACGCGTTCGTCAGCGACATGAAGAATCCTGTTGCACGCTACCTCGTGGCGGAGCAGGACGGGAAAATCATCGGCTATGCGGGTGCGTGGGTCATCCTCGATGAGAGCCACATCACCAACATCGCTGTGCTAAAGGAACACCGCGGGCAAGGGACGGGAAAACGCCTGACGCACGGGCTGCTGCAATACCTCTCCAACCTCGGTGCGGCATACGCGACGCTGGAAGTCCGCCGCAGCAATGAAATCGCGCAGAACCTCTATAAGTCGCTCGGTTTTGTGCAGCTTGGCGTTCGCAAGCGCTATTATGCCGACAATGGCGAAGACGCGCTCATCATGGTCTGCGACCACATGCCGGCGGCTGACCCGGATTTCACGGAAGCCGAAACGGTATTTGAAGAATAAGCAATGGCGCTCGTCACATGACGGGCGCTTTTTTTGAAAGGAGCAGCTTATGGCGACGATTCTGGTGACGCACGGCATCCCGGCAGAGGGATTTTCGCTGCTTTCGGGAGAGAAAATTGTGATTCCGAAGCCGCTCATGCAGTTCTCGACGGACGAACTTGCGGCGCTGATTCCGGCGGCGGATGCGGTCGTTGCGTGCGGCGCGCTGCCGGGCGAAATCATCCGCAGGGGGACGAAGCTGCGCATTATCGCGGGCTATGGCGCGGGCTATGACGGCGTGGACGTGCGCGCAGCGGCGGAATGCGGCATACCGGTCACGAACCTGCCCGACACCGTGACGGACAGCACGGCGGAGCTCGCCATCGGGCTGATGCTTGCAGTTTCGCGCAGAATTGGGGAAAACAGCCTCCGCGCGCGAGAGGAAGCGCCGGAAAACCTGTTCGGCATGGGCAGAAGCATGGGGCGCAGTCTGCGCGGGCAGATGCTGGGTCTCCTCGGCTGTGGGCGCATCGGCAAGCGGACGGCGGAAATCGCGGCGGCGTTCGGAATGCGCTGCATCGGGTACAGCCGGCACGGAGTGAATCACCCGCAGGTGGAAAGCGTGCCCCTGCCGGAGCTGCTGGCGCAGTCTGACGTGCTGTCCCTGCACTGCCCGCTGACGCAGGAGACGCACCGGCTGCTTGACCGTTCTGCGCTGGCGCGGATGAAGCAGGGGAGCATCCTCATCAACACGGCGCGCGGGGCGATTGTGGACTGCGACGCACTGGCGGATGCGCTGGAATCGGGACATCTGCGCGGCGCGGGGCTGGACGTGTACCCGGATGAACCGCACATTCCGCCGCGGCTGATCGCGCTGCCGCAGGTTGTGCTGACCCCGCACATCGGCACGAACACGCAGGAGACAAGGCAGCGGATGGCGGAGGAGTGCGCACGGCAGATTGCGGATGCACTGGCGGGAAAACGGCCGGAGCATGTGGTGAATGGGATAGAATAATGCCGAAATTAAAACAGCAGTAGGGGCGACAAACGTCTCTGCTGCTGTTTTTGTAAAGTCAAAATGGCGTGTTCAGGCGATAGCACGTTATTTCGTCCATGCGTCAAACTCTTCATCCGTCGCAAGCACGGTGTGTGTGCCGCCGACGGAATGTTCCGTTCCTTTGGCGTAATCAATGCCACTGGTGGCGTAGTTGTAGGTTAGCGCAACGCGGTGCTTTTCCACCACGGGATTGGGGTGGGGGATGGCGGACAGCAGGCTCTTGGTGTACGGATGAACCGGATGGGAGAAAATCTCCTCCTTCGTACCGGATTCCACCATGTAGCCCAAATGCAGCACGCCGATGCGGTCGGATATGTACTTCACCATGCTCAAATCATGTGCGATAAACAAGTAGGCGCACTGCGTTTCCGCCTGAATATCCTTCATCAGGTTGACCACCTGCGCCTGAATCGACACATCCAGCGCGGAAATGCACTCGTCGGCGATAATCAGCTTGGGGTTCATAATCAGGGCGCGGGCAATGCCGACGCGCTGACGCTGACCGCCGGAAAACTGGTGCGGATAGCGGGCAGCGTGCTCCGGCGAAAGTCCGACTTTCTTAAGCATTTCGCTGATTTTCTCCTCGCGCTCCTGCCGATTGGCGAAGCGGTGGTGGATGTCCATGCCTTCGCTGATGATGTCGCCGACCTTCTTGCGCGGATTCAAACTCGCCATCGGGTCTTGGAAAATCATCTGCATATCCGAGCGGAGCATACTGCGCGTGTCGCGGTCAAGCGCGCCGGAAATCACCTTGCCGTTGAAGGTGATGCGACCGTCCGTCGGGTTGTACAGGCGGATGATGCTGCGCCCGATGGTCGTCTTGCCGGAGCCGGATTCGCCGACCAGCCCGTAGGTTTCGCCCGGATAGATGTTGAAGGACACGCCGTTGACGGCCTTGACCGTATAGGTGCGGGAGACAGGAAAGTGCTGAACAAGATTTTCTACTTTCAATAGCGGCTCGCTCATAGATGCTTGGCAGCCTCCTTCTTCGCCCGTTCAAGGCGCTCCTTCAATTCCTTCGGCATCTCAAAGGCGGGTGCGTCCGGGTGGAGCAGCCATGTGGCGGCGTAATGGGTTTCGGAAACTTTGAACAGCGGCGGTTCTGCCTTCTTGTCGATGACCATGGCGAAGCGGTTGCGTGCGGCAAAGGCATCGCCGACCGGTTCATGCAGGAGGTTGGGCGGACTGCCCGGAATGGAGTACAAGCGGTCATCAGCCGTCTCCAAATCCGGCATGGCGGACAAAAGACCCCATGTGTAGGGATGGCATGGCTCGTAGAAGATTTCCTCCACATTGCCCACTTCGACGATTTTCCCAGCGTACATCACATTCACATAATCCGCCACCTTCGCGACGACGCCAAGGTCATGCGTGATGTAAATGACGGACAGGTGCATTTTCTGCTGAATCTGTTTGATGAGGTCGAGAATTTTGCTTTGGATTGTCACGTCCAGTGCGGTGGTGGGTTCGTCGCAGATAAGAATGTCCGGTTCGGCGGAGAGCGCAATGGCGATAACGACGCGCTGCCGCATACCGCCGGAAAGCTGGTGCGGATAGTTGCGGAAGCGCTTTTCGGCATCGGTGATGCCCACCAGTTCCAGCAGCTGCAGGGCTTTCGTGCGCGCCTCGTCCTTCGGCATGTGCTTGTGCAGCAGCATGCCCTCCATAATCTGCTTGCCGATGGTCATCGTGGGGTCAAGGCTCGTCATGGGGTCTTGGAATACCATCGCGAGGCGCTGACCGTTGTATTCCGTGCGCAGCTGCTTTTTGCTCAATTTCAGCAAATCAACGGTTTTGTCCTGTCCGTGCCCGTCATCGTATGTATACAGGATTTCGCCGCTGTTGATGGTGGCGTTGCTGTCCAGCAAGCCGACGGCGGCTTTCATCGTTACGGATTTTCCCGAACCGGATTCGCCCACGATGGCGACGGTTTCGCCCTTTTGCAAATCCAGATTGATGCCGCGGATGGCATGTACCATGCCGGCGTTCGTGCGGAAGGAAATATCCAGATTCTTGATTTGCAGAATGGTTTTTGCTGACATCTTGAATCCTCTCCTTTCACATGTCTTCCAGCTTGGGCGCGAGCGCCTCGCGCAGTCCGTCGCCGATGAAGTTGAAGCCCAGCATCAGCAGCGCCAGCACCAGAATCGGCGGAATAATCTGATACGGCAGGGTAGTAATGTTGTTGAAACCGTCCTCAATCAGTGTGCCGATGGAGCATTGCGGCAGCACAATGCCGACGCCCACGAAGCTCAGAAACGCCTCGGTAAAGATGGCAGTCGGGATGGAGAACATCACCTGCGTGATAATCGGGCCGATGGTGTTGGGCAGAATCTCCTTGAAGATAATGTGCCCGCTGCCTGCACCCAGTGTGCGGCTGGCGAGAACATACTCCTGCTCCTTCATCTTCAGCATTTCTGCGCGGGCGATTTTGCTCATGCCAATCCACTCGGTCAGCAGCAGCGCTACAATCACCAGACCGATGCCTTTGGGCATAAAAATCGCCAGCACGGACACGATCACCAGCCGCGGAATACTGTTGGCGATTTCGACGAAGCGCTGCATGATGCTGTCCACACGTCCACCGAAGTAACCGGATAGCAGTCCGTAGCTCATGCCAATGAGCATATCAATGATGATGGTGACGAAGGCAATCATCAGCGATACGCGCGCGCCGTACCACGTCCGTGTCCAGAGGTCGCTGCCGAGGTCGTCCGTGCCGAAGAGAAACGTTTTATCGGCATAAATGTCGTCGTAAGGTTCGCCCGTCACCATCTCGTGGATGGCAGGTACACGCGGACTGATGCCGACGGCGGCCTTCTTGCGTCCCTTGGCATTGAGCGCTGTGACGATTTCGTCATACGCATATCCGCTGAAAAGCGGCGCGACGAACGCCAGAAAAATCATCAGCAGTACCAGAATCAGTCCAATCATGGCGCGCTTGTTGCGGACAAAGTGCGTTGCGACACCCTTCCAGTAGCCTTGGGAAGCATAGTTGGTGTCGGTCGCAATGTCTGCCTGCTCCAACTGCGCAAAGTCCCCGGCGACAGGGACGTATTCCGCTGCCTGCACCGGCGGCAGGTTTCTAACTGTTTCATTCGTTTGCACCTCCCTTAGCCGATACGCGAATCCGGGGATCCAGCGCGCCGTAGAGAATGTCTACCACCAGCATGATGCCAATGTAAAGCGACGAATACAGAATCCCCAGCGCAAGCACATAGTTGTAGTCAACGCCCTCGCCGGCAATGGCATCCACCATCAGCTTGCCGATGCCGTTGATGCCGTAGATTTTCTCTACGACCAGCGCGCCGGTCAGCAAATCAACCACCAGCGGCGCCAGCACGGTGACGATGGGAATCAGCGCATTGCGCAGCACATGCCGCCGCACCAGCCGTCCGCCGTACAGCCCCTTGGATTCTGCCAGGCGAACGTAGTCGCTGTCAATCACTTCCACCATTTCGTTGCGCGTGAAGCGCGCAATGGTGGACATGGTAAACAAACTCATTGACACCACGGGAATGACGGAAGAACGCAGAAAATTCGTGCTGTCAAAGAAATAGGGGAGCAGGGGAATCTGATAGGCGAAGTTGTACTGCAGGAAGATTAGAAACACATAGGAGGGAACGCAGACGCCCAGAATCGAAAAGACAGTGCAGAAGTGATCCAGAAAGCGTCCCCGGTGCAGCGCCGCACAGATGCCCAGCAGCAGCCCGACCAGCGTGCCCAGCAGCACCGACAATCCACCGATGCGGAAAGAGTTAGAGACGCACGTCGCCAGCACCGTCTTAATCGGCGCGCCGTTGTACAGCGAAGTGCCTTTGCCGAAATCACCTTGCAGCAGTTTCGTCAAATAATTCCAGAACTGCGTTAGAATGGGGTCATCCAACCCTAATTCCGCGCGCTTGTTGGCAATCTGCTGTGCGTTCATGCGCTCTGAAGGAAATGGATTGCCGGGCATGATGCGGACGAGCAGGAAAAGCAGAAAGGCGATAATCAGCAGCGTCAGCAGCGCCATGCCGATTCGCTTGAGCACGTATTTTGTCATAACAATCCGTCATCCCTTTTCAAATGTTTCCAGATGCAAGAGGCAGAGCGGTCTGCCTGAGGAGAACCGCTCTGCCTGAAGATTTCGATACGATTTTAGATTGGCTCAGCCTTTTCTAAAAGCGCACACGACTGATTACTTGATGACGGCACTCTTATACACGCGGTTCAGCGCGACAGGATGGAAATCAATCCCCTCAACGCCCTCAGTAATCAGGTTTGCATTTGCCTTGGTGAACAGCGGCGCAATGACAGCTTCCTGCATGACGAGGGTTTCCGCCTTGAATAGCGCCTCCCAGCGCGCGTCGTAATCGGAAATGTACGCGCCCGTGGTGCAGTCGGTAATCAGCTGATCGTATTCCGCATTGCTCCAGAAACCGTAGTTGTTGGAGTTGTTGGTAATCCACATGCCCAAATAGGTCAGCGGGTCGGCATAGTCCGGGCCCCAGCGGGTCAGCGCAATATCGTAGTTGTCATTCTGCATCTTATCCAGACGCTCGGCCTTGGTCATCGGCTGCAGGTTGATGGTCACGCCAGGCAGATTTTCCTCTACCTCGCTCTTTATCGCTTGCGCAACCTTCGACACCGAGTCGCCTTCGTTGTTGCCGTAAATCATGGTGAAGGTGAACGTATCCGTTCCCAGCTCCTCCACGGCCGCGTTGAAATATTCAACAGCTTTTTCGGGATTATAGCCGCAAACGTCCGCAAAGGCATCCTGATCGGCGGCAAAGTCCGCACCAGTGGTTGCACTGGCAGCAAACTGCGGCGGAACAGCGGTGTAGGTGGCAAGAGAACCATCCATGACGTAGTCCTCTACCAGCGCTTCACGGTCAATCGAGTTGGAAATAGCAAGACGCAGGTTCACATTGGCGAGCATACCGCCCTGCGCGTTGTTTTCCGTCTGGCTGAAGGAAAGATACCACAGGTAGCCTGCACCAGTAACGGTAAGGCTCTTGGCAAGCGAAGCATCCTTGCTGGCACTGGCAACCTGATTGCCGCTGATGGTAACAACATCCAGCGCACCCGTCTTGAAGCCGGTCAGCGCGTTGTCGGACGAGCCGACGACCTGATACTTGATGCCTGGCAGCTGCACGCGGTCAGCATCCCAGTAATCAGGATTCTTCTTCAGCGTCAGGTTCGCCGTGCCGGGCGTGTAGCTTTCCAGCACGAAAGCACCGTTGGAGAGGAAGGTTTCCGGGCTGGTGCCGTAAGTGCCATCCTCCAGGCTGGTGTAGAACGCTTCATTGATGGGATAGAAGGTGGGGAAGTACATCAGCGAGGGGAAGAAGGAAACAGGGACTTCCAGCTCCACCACAAGCGTCTTATCGTCGGGGGCGGAAACACCCAGCGTTGCAGGATCAGCGCCGTCGTAGATAATCGCATCAGCACCCTTCACGCAGCCGACGGAGGTATCGAACATGTAGGCATATTCGCCGCCTTCCTTGCAGATACGGCGCCATGCGAACACGAAGTCCGCCGCGGTTACGGGCGTTCCGTTCGACCACTTGGCTCGCGCAGGTGGAAGGTATACGTCTTGCCGTCTTCCGAAAGGTCGTAGCTTTCTGCGAGGGCGGGAATGGCAGCACCGTCCGCATCCATCTGCATCAAGCCGTCGACACAGTCGGCAATTACTTCAAACGACTCGCCGTCGGTTGCCAAATTCGTGTCCAGAGACATGACGTTCGTACTGAGCATGACGCCCAAGTAGCGCTCCTCGGCGCTGGCAGCCATGCCGCAGCAGGACAGCACCATCACCAGGGACAAGCACAACGCAATCCACTTTTTCATCCGGGTTTCACCCTTTCTATATTTTGAAATGCAGGAACGATACACGAAACTTGCATTTCATGGACGAATCATACCATCAAGAAAAAGTAAAGGGGCGATGAACGAAAAAACATGAAATGTGCAAAGTGGAGTGCACAGAGGGAAAATAAGAACAAGGGAAAAACAATGAACTGTCCAGCATAGTGTGGACAGCAAAAAGAGGCCTCCTGCCGTAAAATAGAAACTGCGACAGGAGGCAATTCGTATGGCAAGAAAGTACGAGAAGGTTGAGCAACTAACGGCGATGGTGCGTGTAGTAGAACCATCTGGAATGACATAGTTCCGAAACCATCGCGTCGGACGGCTGTTGCTGCATTAAAGCAGGGTTCAGAAAACCGGCCTAACTCAGACCAATTTGCGTATCAGATAGGGGAGAGGGGCGGAGGAGGGGACTTGGAGAAAGTATCGGAAAATCTGCTACAAAAATAATTCTACTACAAAAAGTGATACACCGATAAAAGTAGGAAGCGATTTTAAGAGTAGCAGAGTAGCATTTATTTTCAGATGCATGTGATTTATATGTGCAATGCGTGTGCGTGCGTACATGCGCGTGTGCTGAATGCAGGGGGGTGTATAAAAAGTACTACTTTGATATTTTGATACACAAAAGGCGGCAACCTGTTGAAATAAGCGAGTTTCTTATTGAAACAGGCTGCTGTGTCTTTCGAGAAAAGTGATACATGGCAAGGGAAAAACGTGACACGCTCAAAAACAGCAAAACAGATGCGGAATTGTCTGGGTGGAAACAGTGAAGATACGCTGACTGGCAATGAAACTCAAAGTGGTACACATGGACGCAGGAGGCCGGAAATGGTGCGCCCAGCGCCAGCAAAGTCGAATCATGCAGATGTTGGGAAATAAATTGCCCGTAAAACACAAAAAAAGAAACGATTTTACAATCACTTCCAACGCCTGGGTGAGAAGATTCGAACTTCCGGCCTCTTGAACCCCATGAAAAGCATTCGACGACCCGCAAACCCTTGCACCACAAGGCGTTGCGACACTTTCACAAGGGGCTAATAACCCCGAAATAACCCCGAACTCATGAACGGAACGATTTTAGCCCCTGTGCTGTGTATGCGGTTCAATGTCAAGGCGACAATAAGCACAGGAGGTTTTTTTCAATGAAAACGACGACGACAAACGAACTGCCTGCCGAAATCATGGAGAACGGCATTCACTACACCCTTGTGGGCGACTACTACTTTCCTACTTGTATGCTGGCGGACAGGTCGCCCAATGGCAAGTGGGCATCCCTGTATGAGCGCTATTTGCAGGAGAAGCATCCGCACGAGTATGTTAGGCTGATTTGGGCGGATGAGCTATCGGCGCTGCTGGAAGTCGTGCAGAGGGAGTGCGAAGAGCGGGTGGAGGTGCTTGTTCGGGAGATGGCGGAGATGGAAGGCGTGAATGAGGTGATGAAGGAAAATAGGCAGATGGCGTGGGTGCGGAGGATGGAGATGATTCGCGGCAGGGTAGAGGAGGTTGTGTGCGAGGGAATCATGGGATAAGTGAAAAGAGGAACGGCAGCAGGGACGAGACCAGGGTGACGGGCTACCCGTTCTTCGGCGATTTGATTCTGGACTGCCTGAACCGCACGGAAAACGCGATGACGCAGGCGCATGCCTTCAAGGCGGCGGAACTGTGCCTGATTGCGCAGAAGCAGGCGGAAATGGTGTATCAAGCGAAATAATGCAAGAAAGCAAGCCCATCGGCTGCCTGTGATTTGTACAGGCGGTCGGTGGGCTTGCTTGGTTGTATACAATTTCGCTTACGCTCGAATGCCGCTTCCGCCTCGGCTTTACGGATTTCCTCTTCGCGCGTTTCCAGGTTCCAAATGAGAATGCGCCAAGACACGAGCAGATGGTGCAGGTGAATTTGGAAATAGTATTATGCCCGGATGCAAAAAAATGCGGCGGCTTCCGGGGGAAGGGTGCGCGTGAACGCCTTTTCATCCAGCGTGTTGACATAGGTCATGGCCAGCAGGTTCGCAGGGTGGCAGTGCATGACCACGCGGTTTTGTGGGTCGATTTTCAGCCGTGCGGCATGGCTCATCATGTGGGCAGGAAACTCGGAGGTGAACTTGCCGCCGTCAGCATAGCCCCAGAGAAGCTGTGCCGTTTCACCGCCGTTTGTAAGACGGACGAGTCCGAGGTTCACCTCCGGGGCGTACTGCACATTCTTAAGGATCCCCCTCATAATTACGCCCAAACCATCCACATCATCCCCGCTGACCAAAATTTCGAGAAAAAGCGCAGTTCAAGCGCACTGTTTGCACGCGAAATAAACCTCGTTACGCAACCTTCATTCGATTGCGAGCAAGGTATAAATTCGCAAGTGCAAACAGCGTGCAGCAATGCTGATGCAATTTTTCCCTTCCTCGGTATCGTGTCTTGCAGAAATGAAAGATTCTCTTTATCACGCAAAACACATGTTCAACTTTGGAACGAACCGAGGATTTCGCATGTTCGATTGCTTTGAGCAGCTCGAACTTTTCGCCGCTTGCTTTCTTCAGCTGCGACGGACGCTTGTTGATTTGATACCGGATAGGATGTCCTTCATTGTTGACAAGAATTGCATCATCCTTCTTTTCTGCACCCAGATACCCGCTGTCACCATAAACATCCTCCTCTGTTCCTTGAAGAAGCTCGACAACCATGTTGCTGTCGTGCACATTGACGGCTGTCGTTTCCACCGTGTGAACCAGTCCGCTGTCCGCATCCACGCCGATGTGCTCCTTGTAGCCGAAGTACCATTGGTTGCCCTTTTTGACGGAATGAGCTTCCGGATCACGCTGCTTTTCCTTGTTTTTCGTCGATGAAGGCGCGGCTATCAGCGTCGAATCCACAATTGTTCCCTTTTTCAGCATCAGATTGCACTTCTGCAAACTTTCGACCACATTCGTGAAAAACGCTTCGCCAATCTGATTCCGTTCGAGGATATGACGAAAACGCCCGATGGTATCGCCATCCGGCACCTGATTGCTGGAGTCCACGCCGCAGAACTGTGAGAACGCACGGCTGTCGATGAATTTCATTGCGCGCCGCGTCATCCGCGAGGTTGTAGAGGTGCTGCAACACGTAGATTCGGAGCATCAATTCCAAGTCGTAGGGCTTATTGCCGCGCTCTCCTTTGTAATAGTGCGGCTGCACGATCCCAACCCATTGCGACCACGGAATCAGTTTCTCCATGATTTCCAGAAACTCTTTCTTCTTCGTTGAGGCCTGCCCCAGCTCGTCGCTGATCAGGCTCATCGTCAATTGCTTCTTCACCTCTTTATTATACCTCTTTCCCGACATTTTGGCTGTTCTTTCTTTGTGCGGGATTGCCTTAAATTACTTACCCGTGCCGGTGACAAGGAAGTACTTGCCCTCCAGCGCCGGGCAGGAAAAGCCCGTGGGGATTTCCCGCAAAACCGCACCGTCCAGATAGTCGGCTACTTCGCCCCCTCCAGCAGCAGGCTCACATTGCCGCCGTTGCGCTCGTCCCAGCCGTGGTCGTACATATTCGTCACAGTGCGGATCATCTCCATCATCCACGGGGCTGTCAGAATATCCTTCATGCTCTCGCCTCCAAAACCTTCTTTTCATAGTCGCGCACCATTGGCAGCCATGTGCCGTCCTCCGGCACGCCGCAGCGGCGGCAGTATTCCGCCCATATTTCCCCGAAGGGCAGGGGTTTCAGCTCCTCCTGCTGAACCAGCAGGCTCGTGAAATTGCCCGTGTTTTGCTCCTCAGTCATGTCAGGGGTCAGAAGCGCGTTCAGCAGTGCCTTTTGCACATTCCGGAAGCCCGTGACCCACGCGGCGATGCGGTTGACGGAGGCGTCGAAGTAGTCCAGCGCCAGATGCACGCGCCCGTCCAAGCCGCCACAGCGGACGATCTCCTTGCAGAGCTCCTTCGTTTCATCATCGAACAGCACCACATGGTCGCTGTCCCAGCGGACCGGACGGGTGATGTGCAGGGCGATCTCCGGGAAGAAGGTCAGCAGCGCCGGGATTTTGTCGCTGACCACCTCGGTGGGGTGATAGTGGCCGTTGTCCATGAGGGGGATGCACTTATCCTGATTCATGGCGGCGTAGCTCAGGGCAAACTCCGCGCTGCCCACGGTATAGCTCTCCACGCCGATACCGAACACCTTGCTCTCCACGCAGGGCTTGACCTTGGTAAAGTCAAAGGGCTCGGAGAGAATTTCGTCGATGGACTGCTTGTAGCGCAGCCGGGACCCCAGCCGGTCAGCGGGGATATCCTTAAAGACGTCGCCGTCACTGATAACATGGACATCGAAAACCTTGTCCTTCTGATTACGGGCAGACTGGACAACACGGCAGTTCAAGTTCTCGATGCCCTTATTAAAATTTACGGCGTCCTCCGTGAGTCCAGACCGTAGGATAGAGTCGATGTCCTGCTGAAGCTTGATTTCAATATGATCTTCAAACACAATGATTCTTTCGACGACCAGGTCGATGGTACTACGAGGGAGTGTAGGTTGGGTAAGAATATCAGAGAACACTTCAAGAGCAGTTCTCGAGACGCGATTCACCCTCAGTATTGTGTTGCGCTTGTCGGAGAGCATTTCGATCTGGTTGTTAAGGCCATCGATCTTCTGCTGTAGTTCTGCTTCCATTAGTCAGCCAAACCTCTACCAGTTTCTTGTCATCATGAACAATGATTTGCATAGGATCTCCTTTATATTATATTGGTTTGCCTGTAGTCTTGTAGATTGGGTACAAAACTATACCGTATGTTCATGAACTTTCAAGAAAAATCTTCACATTACAGACGGCAACTGGTTCCATTACCTCATAGCTCTACCTGTAGCGTTGCCCACCCTGAGCTGACGAATACCGCAGGGACTCTCCTCCAGTCATCGGGGAGTCGTGAGAAAGTATCATTATCCCCATGCATTCTCATCGCGCCTTGACGCCGTTCGTTGGCCCTCACTTCGTCGCCTCCTTCTGCCAACACCAGCTTAGCCGTCAAATGTGTCAAAAACGTACACATTTGAAATGAACTTAAAAATTTTTTTCTAAACGGGTGTTGGGGGAGAGGTTACAAGAACCACCAATATGTTAGAAAATGCTTCGGGATTCGACATCGCAAATGAAAAGGGGCTTACTGCCTCATTCCGAAGCAGTAAGCCCCTATGGGACTGTGACTCTTGTAACACCTCAGTCACCTAACGAGCCGCGCTCTTTGCCACAGACATAACAGCGGCATTCATGCCAGGAGCGTCGCCGCCAGAAGTCAATACGCCAATCTTTCTCATGTGATGTACTCCCTTCCTTGATGGTGAGGACGATGGATCAGCCCTTGTTGTTTACTGCGTCAATGAAGCGGAGGAACGCTGCGCGTCCTTCCGGTGTCCGCTTAAATACACCGGCATGTTCAAGTACCTTAGCGAACACCTTACCGACCTCAATGCGGAGGATGCATCTGGTGTTTTCCTTGGTGAGAACATTCCTGCTCTTGATCTGCGCCACCCAGTCCCTGTGCTTCTCCAGATCATGTGCTCGTCCAGCGGAATGTCATAGGAGCGCAGAATCTCCTTTACAGAGCTGCCGGTAAAGTGAACCCAGTAGACTTCGGGCTTGTCTTCGCCGAAATACTCGTAGTGCTGCTCTTCCTTGGGCTGGAAAAGTACCATGTGACCGGCAGTCACAATCTGGTCTTTCCCGCCAATGTAAAAGTGGGTTTTACCGGAAGCAACAAACAGCAGCTGCCAGTCAACGCGTCCACGGGGAGCCCAGGTCGGCAGTTTTTTGTGCGCTTTGAGGCGGTATGTACCACAGCTGCCCACGATCAGAGGCTGCGACTTGTCTTTGAACGGCAGCTTGGAGTTGTTCAGATAGCCAGAATTGATATACATATGTATACCCGCCTTTCGGAATGGACGAAGTAGAAGAACAGCGATCTTCAGATTGTGATAACTGGAGTTAATCTACAGAGTAAAACTCTTTCATATCATCGAGCCTGAGACAGGCAAGACGACCAGAGTAACCATTCTCGGCGCTGATGCCATCAGGGTAGGAGGAGCCGCAGTCGATTCCGACCATATGGCTGCCATACCATATCCGCATGGGATTATCAGTTTGGTAATGATGGGTTGTGGTGTGTCCGAATATGATAGTCCGTTCGCCGGATGGGGATACTTCCACCAGCTGACGCCACCAGACTGCGAAGTCTCGTTCGGTGTCATAGCGTTCTCCGTAGTCGGAATACATCTCTACAGGAGCTGCGTGTACAAGGAGATATTTTTGCCCGTTGACCTCAACGGAGATATTGAGGGGGAGCGCGTCAAGGTGGGAGAAGATTTCCGCGCGCAGGTGCTTTCTGATGCGCTTCAGGTAATCGTGGGTGGCTTTGCCGCCGTTTCTGTACCACCTTGACATGTATGGTGACGAAGCAGCTGCTTCAGAAGATGGGTAATACAGGGCTTGCAGCATCATGAGCTCATGGTTTCCCAGCAGCATCTGCATGTTGGGGTGGCTCATGATCTCTCTCAGAATCCGGATTCCGTCCGGATTGCGGTCGATCACATCACCGAGGATGTAGAGTGTATCCTCAGCTTTCAGGTCTATCTGGCTGAGGATTGAGTGGAATCTTCTTGACTGACCATGAATGTCAGATAAAACGTATATCATTTGAGTGCCTCATTTTCTGTGCTTCTTGGATGACCATTTCATTGATCTGAGTCAGAATTTCCGGTGTCAGGCGTTTTCGGAAATGCACCATAGAGGACGCATCGAAGGGCAGTTTGCTGTCGTCATAGCCCGCATACCCACAGAAATACTGCAAATATGGGTTCTCCTGGATCTGCAAAACAGTTTCCACATCGGAATACCCGTACTCCCTCTGGATGAGACAAGCACCCAACGCCAACTGAAGCGGCTTGGCCACATTCCCGGTCTCGGAAGGAAACAGATCCGCGTACTTTGCCTCAAGCTTGTCCCAGGGGATGCTCTGCGCTTTCTTCACCCAGCGGTTCTCTTCCCGCAGGTGCATACCTATGGGCTGCTGAAAATCTGACAGACTGATCTGTCCGTTGCTGTACCGATACATACCCATTCCCTCCATGTGCAAGGGTTTTCCCCGCTTTTTGTCGTTTCCCTTGCACCTATTATAGCATATATGGTGTGAAATGTCTTGTGGCGCAATAGATTTTGGGCTGGTCAGTAGACCTTATTATAGGAAATTTCGTTTGATCAGGCTCATCGTCAATTGCTTCTTCACCTCTTTATTATACCTCTTTCCCGACATTTTGGCTGTTCTTTCTTTGTGCGGGATTGCCTTAGTATAAGAAAATGTATAATATGTATAGGCTTTTGCATGAAATATGAGCGAATTTCCTGCAAAATGGTATTGACAACGAATTAACGATTATGTATCCTAATAGTGCAGCGGGGAGAAAGACAGCTGCGGCAGACGGAGCCGTTACCGTCCAGCAAGATCCTCAAAGCAATTGAGGAGCAGAAGAAGAGAGAAGAAACGTAACATGACCAAGACTCATAGCCGCGCACACATTCGCCTGGAAAACCAGACCGACGTGCTTAACTTCATTTCCACTATGAGCAAGTTCGAAGACAGCTTCTCCATCGAGAACGCTAACGGTTCCCACCGTGTCAATGCCAAGTCTGTGATCGGCGTGATGTATACCATGATCGATTTCCCTGAGGAGTTGTACCTGGTGAACGAGACGAACAATGGTTTCATCCCTGCGTTCGTAGACAGCTACCGTCCGACGGAATCCCAGATTTTCAAGGTTGCCTGATTTTCAGCAACAGGCAGTCACGCGTATTTCACGGAGGATAGACCTGTAGATAGAGCGAGCAACATCCCGGTTGCCGTTAACAGTTCACAACCGGCCAATTCGAGACTCAACTGATCGGATAGACCAGAATAAAGCAGGCAGGAAGCAGCTTAGCGCCCTCCTACCTGTTTTGTGCATATGCGTATCAGTTTGTGTATGCACGTATCGTTTTGTGCATGTTCTGCCGGTTTTGTGCATATGACCGAGTATATGAAAAAGGTTGAGCAAATCGGCCTAAATGGCGCGGTAATGGCCAATAATGACACAAATACAGCTCGTATTGACGGAAATTTCCGTTGAAAAATAGTGAAAATACGTGAAATGTACAAGATAGTGCATGTTTTGTGCAAACGAGTTTATAGCTTTTTCAGGTAAAAGATTGATAAAATACAGACAGTTAAAGAACAGCCCGCAAGGCGGAAACGACTTAGCAAGGAGGCTCACTGATGATCGTTCCTAAGCACTTTGAGAACCTGAAAGTTCTCCATGAGAACACCATGCCGCTTCGTTCCTACTACATCCCCGCCTCTCACTGCACCTCCGGCCTGATGATCGACCGGGAACGCTCCGATCGCTTCCAGCTGCTGAGCGGGATGTGGCACTTCCGCTACTACGACAGCATCTATGACCTGAAGGACTGCTTCTACGAGGCCGACGCGAGCGTAGACAACTACGACAAGATCCCGGTTCCCAGCGTCTGGCAGATGTACGGCTACGATCAGCACCAGTACACCAACATCAAGTACCCGTTCCCCTTCGATCCGCCCTACGTTCCTCAGCAGAATCCCTGCGGCACCTACGTCAGGGAATTCGATTACCGGGTTGACCCCAGCGCTCCCAAAGCCTTCCTGAACTTCGAAGGTGTTGACTCCTGCTTCTACGTCTGGCTGAACGGCCGGTACGTGGGTTACAGTCAGGTGTCCCACTGCACCAGCGAGTTCGACGTCACCGAGTACCTCAAGGACGGCCCCAACAAGCTGGCGGTGCTGGTGCTCAAGTGGTGCGACGGCAGCTACCTGGAGGATCAGGACAAGTTCCGCATGAGCGGTATCTTCCGTGATGTGTACCTCCTCAAGCGCCCTGTGCAGCATGTAGCCGACTACACCATCACCACCGCCCTGAAGGATGGCGGCGCGGATGTGCAGATCAAGGTGAAGCCCACTCTGGCTGGTCTGCCGGTGCGAGTCACCCTCTACGATGCTGAGAACGCGACCATTTGGACCGGCGCGGCGACTCCCACCAGGGATCATGTTTACACCCAGGCGGTGCAGATTCACCTGGATGCGCCCCACCTGTGGAACGCGGAAGATCCCTACCTCTACACGGTGGTGCTGGAAACCGCGAATGAGGTTATCACCGACCGGGTGGGTGTCCGCGAGATCTCCATCCGCGACTGCGTGGTGTATCTCAACGGCAAGGCCATCAAGTTCCGCGGCGTGAACCGCCACGATTCCGATCCCGTCACCGGCTATGCCATCAGCATCGAGCAGATGCAGACGGACATGCAGATGATGAAGCAGCACAACTTCAACGCTATCCGCACCAGCCACTATCCCAATGCCCCCGTCTTCTATCAGCTCTGCGACTTGTACGGCTTCTACGTCATCGACGAAGCTGACAACGAGAGCCACGGCCCGATGCTGATCTACTACGCTGACAGCAGCGATGAGAATCAGTTCAAGCGCTGGAACGAAGCGATCTCCGATAACCCCGACTTCGTCGAGCCCACGCTGGATCGTACCCGCCGTCTGGTCTACCGCGACAAGAACCGTCCCTGCGTGCTGGTGTGGTCCATGGGCAATGAGTGCGCCTACGGCATCACCTTTGAGGAATCCCTGAAGTGGACGAAGGAGTTTGATCCCACCCGCCTGACCCACTACGAAAGCGGCAAGCGTAAGTACGACTACTCCAACATCGACCTGTTCAGCCGCATGTACCCCGCGCTGGAGGAGATGGACGCCTATCTGGAGGGCAACCCCGATAAGCCCATGATCCTGTGCGAATACTGCCACGCCATGGGCAACGGCCCCGGAGAACTGGAGGATTACTTCCAGATGTTCGATGCACATGCGCAGCTCTGCGGCGGCTTTGTGTGGGAATGGTGCGATCACGCGATCTACAAGGGCAGCGCCTCAAATGGCAAGGCGATGTACTGGTACGGCGGTGATCACGGCGAAACCCAGCATGATGGCAACTTCTGCATGGATGGCCTGGTTTACCCCGACCGCAAGCCCCATACCGGCCTGCTGGAGTACAAGAATGTGCACCGTCCCGTCCGCGTGGTTGCCTACGATCAGGAAACCGGTGTGGTGACGCTGCGCAACTTCCTGGACTTCACCTCCCTGAAGGATGCTGTGACCATCCGCTACGAGGTCAGCTGCGACGGCTATGTGACCAGCAGCGGCGGGGTGGAGGAAGTGCTGGACATCGCTCCCGGCGCAACGGGCACCATCAAGCTGCCTGTGAAGGTGATGGACAAGGGCCGCTGCTACCTGAAGCTGATGTACTTCCGCAAGACTGCCACCGCGCTGGTGGAAGAGGGACACACGCTGGGCTTTGATGAGATTGTGCTGCAGAACGTGGACTGCCGCAACCAGACTGTTCTGGCGCTGGGCGAGAAGAACCCGGAGGGCAAGCTGCTCGTCAAGGAAGACGACTGCACCCTGACCATCTCCGGCGCGAAGTTCCGCTACACCATGTCCAAGCTTACCGGCATGTGGCAGAGCATGGTCTGGCAGGGTAGGAAGCTGCTGGATCGCCCGATGGAGCTGAACATCTGGCGTGCTCCCACGGACAACGATATGTACATTAAGCCGGAGTGGAAGCGTGCTCATTATGATCGTCCTGTCATCCGCGCTTACGAAACCACCTACGAGAAAGCTGGCAGCAATGTGCAGATTCACAGCACCCTGTCCCTCTCCGCGGAAACTGTGCAGCGCATGATGGATGTGGCCGTCACCTGGACGGTGAATGCGGCTGGTGAGATCGAAACCAGCATCTCCGTTCTGCGTAACCCCGAGTTCCCCGATCTGCCCCGCTTCGGCCTGCGGATGTTCCTGCCCAAGAGCGTCCAGAAGGTCGCTTACTACGGTCTCGGCCCGAACGAGAGCTACCCCGACAAGCACCGTTCCAGCAGCCACGGGCTGTATGTGACCGACGTGGTCAGCCTCCACGAGGATTACATCCGTCCCCAGGAGAACGGCAGCCATTGCGACTGCGACTATGTGCTGGTTTCCAACCATCGCACCCAGCTGGCCTTTACCAGCGACACGCCCTTCTCCTTCAATGCTTCTGCCTACACCCAGGAGGAGCTGACGGAAAAGGCGCACAACTACGAACTTGTTCCCTGTGACAGCACGGTGCTGTGCATCGACTACGCGCAGAATGGCGTCGGCTCCAACAGCTGCGGTCCTAAGCTGCGCGATCCCTACCGTTTTAAGGAGCAGCGCTTCCTGTTCAAAGTGAAGATGTTCCTTTCCGATATTCCCACCAACACCCAGAATGCCTAAGCCAGACAGAGAGGAGAAATACCATGAATCAGAAGACTTACCTGAAGTGGTACAACAAGATCGGCTACGGCTCCGGTGACATTGCCGGCAATGTGGTCTACGCATTCCTGACCTTCTTCGTCATGATCTACCTGAGCGATACCATCGGCCTGAACACCGGTATCGTCGGCACCCTGATGGCTGTTGCGAAGATCTTCGACGGCATCTCCGACGTGATCTTTGGCTCCCTCATTGACAAAACCCACACCAAGATGGGTAAGGCCCGCCCCTGGATGCTTTGGCCTTATCTGGGCTGCGGCGTCTGCCTGTTCGCAATCTTTTCCATTCCCACCACCTGGGGCAAGGTTGCACAGTATGCATTCTTCCTCATCTTCTACGTGATGCTGAATGCCGGTTTCTACACCGCCAATAACATCGCATACTCTGCGCTGACTGCTCTGGTTACCCGCAATGAAAACGAGCGCGTTCAGCTGGGTTCCCTGCGTTTCGTCTTTGCTTTCACCACCAGCACCATCATCCAGGCTGTCACCTTCGGCCTTGTTGCCCACTTTGGCAATGACGCTGCTGCGTGGAGGATCGTGGCTCTGATCTACGTCATCATCGGTATCATCTCCAACACCATCTCCGTTCTGTCTCTGAAGGAGTTGCCGGAAGATGAGAACGAGACCAAGAAGGAAGCTGCCGCCCACGAAGAAAAGTATACCCTGCGCGAAGCTGCCCGCCTGCTGATCAAGAATAAGTTCTACCTGCTGATCCTGGGCGTTTACCTGCTGACTCAGCTGTACACTGCCTTCACCGGTGTTGGTACTTACTACATGACCTACGTCCTGAAGGATGCAAATCTGCTGGGCAAGTTCGCCACCGCGCTGAACATCCCCATGATTATCGGTCTGCTCCTGGTGCCCACTGTCGTTGCAAAGCTGGGCGGCATGTACAAGATCAACTACACCGGCTACGCTCTGGCGACCATCGCAAGAATTCTGGTGATTGTGGCTGCTTACATTGGCAGTGTCCCCATGATGCTGGTCTTTACCGCCATCGCTTCTCTGGGTATGTGCCCCCTGCAGGGCGACCTGAATGCGGTTATCGCCTCTGCTTCTGACTACACCTACCTGACCACCGGCAAGCGAATCGATGGCACCATGTACTCCTGTACTTCTCTGGGCGTCAAGATCGGCGGCGGTCTGGGTACTGCAATCTCTGGTTGGCTGCTGGCTGCCGCTGGCTTCATTGAGGGCGGTGTTGCTACTCAGCCCGACTCCGTGCTCACCATGCTGAACATCATGTACCTGTGGCTGCCTGCCATCTTCTGCGGCCTAGTCACCTTCCTGCTGACCAAGCTGAATGTTGAGAAGGCGAATGCGAAGCTGAAGGAAGCAGCCAGTCTGAAGGAGTAAGACCCATGTGCCCCTCCTGCGTCGAACAAGTCGGGGAGGGGCACGCACCTCTTTGGAGATCATTTGGAAAGAAGAATGTCTGTGAAATCCAAAATGTCGATCAAGAAAATCATTACGATTTCTGTGGGAACTCTGATTGTAGCTGCAGCAGTGTACTTCTTCATGCTGCCAAGCAAGGTGTCCATCGGAAGTGGCGCGGCGCTGGCAATGATCCTGAGCAACTACATTCCGTTACCAGTTTCCGCGATAACGCTGGGTTTGAATATCTTCCTCCTGATCATCGGATTCATTCTGATTGGCCCGGAGTTCGGTGCGAAGACAGTCTACTGCGCGATCCTGATGCCTGGCTATATGGCGGCCTTTGAGTTCCTGTTTCCCGGTTTTCAGTCGATAACCAACGATCCTCTGTTGGACATGGTTTGCTACATCCTGGTTGTTGGTGTTGGCCTGGCAATCCTGTTCTCCTGCAATGCATCCTCGGGAGGACTGGATATTGTCGCCAAGATCATGAACAAGTATCTCAGGATGGATCTGGGGCAGGCGATGTCAGTATCCGGTATGCTTGTTGCGCTTGCATCCGCGCTATGCTACGATTCCAAGACGGTTGTCCTGAGTCTTCTGGGCACCTACTTCGGTGGAATGGTAGTAGACCACTTCATCTTCGGCCTGAACATCAAGCGCAGGGTTTGCATCATATCACCCAGGGTGGATGATATTGTGCACTACATCCTGCATGAGCTGCACAGCGGTGCGAGTTTGAATCAGACCATTGGTGCATATAACAATGTGGTGCATAAGGAAATCATCACGATTGTTGATAAGCAAGAGTACAAGGCACTGATGGACTATGTCCGAAAGGTTGATCCGAAAGCATTTGTGACCGTTTACTCAGTTAGTGAGATTCGGTATCAACCTAAGGAGCGGTAATTTCCTTAAGGTAACACCGCGCAAATGAGGTGGTCGGCTGGCGAATGGATTTTTCGTCAG
>ERZ827043.500-NODE-500-length-49610-cov-4.321542_pt1 | contig 49610 bp, 45 predicted proteins | sample MGYA00519923_ERZ827043 | MGnify/ENA primary metagenome ERZ827043 (study PRJEB31778, sample SAMEA3449251) | human gut metagenome | biome: human gut; feature: human-associated habitat; material: faeces | place: United Kingdom | collected 2010/2012 ... | reverse complement strand
GTACAAAGATATGATCGGGTGGCTAGAAATCGAAGGCACCGGCTTTTCTTATTCGGTTATGCAGACAGGTATCAAAGGTCATCATGAAGGTGACTGGCAGTATTATCTTCACCGGGATGTGCATGGTGATTACAGCTTTTACGGGACACCGTTTTTAGATGTCCGCTGTAAGACAGACAGTGACAATCTTATCATTTACGGTCACAACATCAACGGGAGACGGTACTTTGGCTATCTGCAAAATTTCCGTGAGGAAACATTTTTTAAGGAATATCCCGTGTTTTCGTTTACTCCGGTAGAGAAAAAGGAGCAGGATTATCATATCGTTTCGGTATTAGAATCGGATAAATATGCAGATTACTATTCCTTCACGGATTACGGAAACGAGAAGGATTATTACGGGATGGTAGAGAAAATCCTAAGTCACAGCAAGTTTCAGAGTGAAGCGGCAAAGAAGATGAAAAGGGAAATGGATGAAAGTAGTGCTGAGGCATTCTTTCGGAAATATAAGTTTGTAACGCTTTCCACTTGCCGGACGATGGATGGGAAAGATAAGCGGCTTATGGTAATCGGCTGCAGGAAACGATAACAGGAAGTAAGGAGGACAACAATGCATAAGGAATTAGAGGTTATGAAACCACGCTGCAATGGATTATGGAAAAGGTGCACAGGAACAGCAGCATTGAGCTATTTTTGGATACTGACAAATGTGCCGGTTGTAGCACTGGCGAAAAGTGAAAAAGGAAAAAGTGATGCAACAGATACCGGAGTGACGGAAGTTACGGACGGCATCAATGTAATCAAGGACTTGGTTCTTGGCTGTGTTGGAGGAGTTGGTGTGATTTTTCTTGCCTGGGGACTGCTAGACTTTGGTACCGGGTATTCGGCACATGATACAACACAGCAGAGTCAGGCAATCAAAAAGGTGATCGGTGGTCTGATCATGATTGCAGTTCCGGCAATTCTAAAACTACTGGGCGTTTCGTAATGAAGACTTGGAATCCTGAAAGGAGGTGATGACGGTGGGATTGTGGGATTCTGTAACGGGATTTTTTTCAGATTTAGGAGACTTCTTTAGTGGTAAAGACTTTTTTGAAGCTGCCGGGTATGCATGGAATGACATGATGAAACTGGCAGCCGATGTTTTGACGAAAAATCCATCTTCCGGCACATACAAGGATGTCTGGGAAAATATATCAACGATCTATACCACCTTAAATGTAGTTGCCGTTTCCTTGCTCTGCATTTTTTTCTTATACGGATTTTGCAGGGACAGTTGCGATTTACATGCAGATCTGACATTTGAACGAACAATAAAAATGTTCATTCGGTTGATCATAACCTCAAATGTAATGAGTATGGCGTTAAGTTATATGCCGAAGTTTTTTGCGTGGGGCAAGAACCTGACTTCTGCAATTTTGGGAGAAAACAAACTGTCAATGATTTATGACTTTGATGGTGTAAAGGTGTATGAAAATATATCCAGTGCGGACTTTGGAACGATGACAGCATTTTTGACGAGTATCCTGTTTTTCTTATTTACCGTCGTGTGCGGATTTATCGTGGTGCTGACAGTGTTAAATCGTATTCTGAAGATTTATATGATTGCTCCGTTTGCAGGTGTGGCATTGTCTACTCTTGCAGCAGGAGGTCAGACGGCAAATGTGGGTTATTCCTATATACGCACTTTTTTCGGATATGTGTTTTCTGCGCTGCTCATTGCGGTTGTGATTGTCATCAGTGCAAGTTTTATTAATACCGTTGCAATTGACACGGATAATGCAATCATACGTTTGTTGGAGTATTGCTTGAAAATGGGTGTCATTTCATCCTCGGTAAAGATGTCGGACAGTGTCATGCAGAAAGCATTTAATCTATAGAAATGGAGGAAATCAATGACTAAAACAATCAATCCGGATGTGGCTGCCTTTAAGGATGATTTCTTCAAGGGATTATCTTTTAGGGAGTGCGTATTCGGAGCAAGTGCACTGCTTACAGGAGTGGGAGGAATCCTGCTTCTGCATTTTTACTTTGGTGCAGGGATCAATACAGCTATTACATTGTGTATGCCGGTGATCGGTATCATCGGACTTTGTGGATTTTACCAAAAAAACGGATTGACATTGGCTCAGCTTGTGAGAAGGAATATAAAGCTTATATTTCAAAAGCCCTATGTCTATGAAACAAGAAATCAATGAAAGGAATTGGAGGTACAGACAAATGGAAGCAGAAAAAAACGAAGAAAGAAATGATGAGAAGATGAGGATGGATATTGAAAGGAATACAGACAGTGAAAAAAGGCTGATGGGGTACATAACTGCCCTTGCAGAAAGCCGGGATCAGTAACAGCAGCGTTTGGACATTATGTCCAAACCAAAGCAGGTGCAGGAGGAAAAAGGAATGACGAAATATATAAAAATCTCTGTATTAGCACGAGAGACAGCAAAGAAAGTCTGTCGTGGCAGAGAGCAGTGGATTCGATACCTTGATGTTGCGTCAAGGTTATATAAGTATCCCTTTGAGGACCAGCTACTCATCTATGCACAGCGACCGGACGCAACTGCCTGTGCCTCGCTTGAAATGTGGAATGAGAGGATGTTTTGCTGGGTAAACCGGGGAGCAAAAGGAATTGCCCTTATTGATGGGGAAAGTGAAAGACCAAAACTTCGATATGTCTTTGATGTGTCCGATGTTCATAAGGCAAGACGGATTGGCAAAGATCCGTTTATCTGGCATTTGAGGGAAGAGCATAAAGAAGTGGTTCTTGCCGAACTGGAGCACATTTATGGCAGTACCAATGATGCCCTTCCTTTTGAAAACCGTATTTATGAGATTGCCGAAAGAATAGCGGAAGATTTTTATGAGGAAGCGGTCGATGAGGTGATCGATGAAGCGGCAAACAGTTTCCTGGAAGATCTGGATGGGGATGCAGTTGCTGTCCGGTTTCGGGAAATGCTGGTGCAAAGTGTAAGCTATACCATCTTGAAGCGATGTGGATGTGATATGACAGAGTTTGCTGATGATTTGACCTTTGATTACATCCATGAGTTTAATACACTCAGAACCTTATCGGTGCTTGGCAGTACCACTTCGGAGTTATGTGAACCGGTGCTGATCCGGATTGGCAGAACGATTGCAAGGTATGACAGGGCGTTATTGCAAAATAGAAGATATATAGGAAATCATAATCATACAGAAAGGGCGGTGGCAGGGCATGAATCTGACATACGAAAGGAACGGAGACTATCGGATTCCGAATCTGATACCTTCGGAGCAGGAAGGAACGTTGCTGACGAAATACGGAGTGTTGCGGAAGAATTATCTGAAAAACCACAGGAGGGGGATTTACACGGGACTTCTTCTGAGCGGAGAACTGCTGACACACTGCCTGGAGATACAGGAACAGGCAGAGGAGAGGTTCGAGGTGTTGACACAGCAGTTGTCGAAGAACCAGACCGTGACGGAGGAACTGAAACAGAACGATCCGCTGCAGTGGACGAAAGAGATGAACCGGATCTATCAGCAGGCGGAGGAGATCGTTCTGAAGGAACTGGTTTATCAGTAGCAGAGTTAGAGCAGTATGAACCACCTGCAGACAGTCCCTATCGACAGATGGATTTATTTTCTCTTATGTCGGAGCAGGTGGGAAATATTGCGATGGCACAGGCAGAAATGCCATCGGACAGATTCCTTTTCGGCACGATAACTGCAGGGCAGATCGAGGAGATTCTTCGTACCGGCGGTGGAAAGAAGAATAGCCGGAAGCGAATTTATCATAAGTATCAGACCGGAAAAACACCGGAAGAAATGACGGCTTTTCTTCAGAAAGAATACGGAGAAACCGGCAAAGGATTCCGACTTGGAGGGGAACAGATTTCGGTTTGGTTTAATAAGGGTGGAATGTATGCAGCACACGGTACTTCTGCTTTGGAGCACACGGAGGTACATCTTTCGTGGAGTGCGGTAGAGTCCGTGATTCGTGGACAAATTGAAGCGGGTAGTTACGTTGATAGCAACGAAGCATATCTGGCTGAACAGTTTGTAAGAAAAGAGTTTGCCGATATGCTTTTCTTTTATTACCGGGACTCTGTTGGAGCGTTTCCAGAGAAACTGGGGTTCGATGGATATGATTATCCGGTACAGCATGAACGCATTACGGATATGTTGTCCAATGGGGAGGATGTTCAAAGGATTGTAGAGCAGATGGACCAGACACTGCAACAGGTAGATGCCGGAGAAATACAGTACCGTTTTCGTCTGATCAAAGATCCAAAAGAGCTGCGGGATGACCTTGCTGATCTATTGAATGAAAAGGTTTCTTATCCGTTGCCGGAAGAAGTAAAAGTGGCTGTTGAAGATTTTATCACAGCGGATGAGATTGACCACACTCTTACGAGAGGTTCCGGCTTTGAGCATGGTAGCTTTCGTATTTATGACTTCTATCATCAGGAGCATACATTAAAAGAAGCTGCTGATTTTCTGAAAAATGAGTATGGAACCGGAGGGGCTAGTCATGCGCTGGCTGGTTCGGATCGCAGTTTTAAGGATTATGATGCGAAAGGAATTAAATTACGCAAGGGCAGTATTATGACACCGGATGCGGAAGTTCTTCTTTCATGGAATGTCGTGGCAAAACGGATTGAAAAGCTGATGAAAGAGGATCGTTATCTTTCGGCAGAAGACAAGGTAAAGTATGCTAAGTATAAGCAGAAGCAGGAAGAAAAAGCACTGCAGCAGGCAAAGGAAGAACTGGGAACTGTGGCTGATGAAACAGAAATCGTTTCAGAAGAGATGGAGACTCTGTCAGAGAAAGATATTTCACCACTGGAAGAATCTGTTCCAGTCAGTGAGAACGATATTTTACAGGAAACAAAAAGCCAATCTCCAATACAAAATCAGTCGGACATTTCAGCAGAAAACTATGTAATTTCCGACATGGAATTAGGTGTCGGCACAGCGAAAGAAAAGTTTCAGCGAAATGTGGAAGCCATTCGTACACTGGAAACGATTGAATCGGAGAAAAGACCGGCAACGAATGAGGAGCAGGAGGTTTTATCAAAGTATGTCGGCTGGGGCGGTCTTGCGGATGCGTTTGATGAAACCAAGAGTGCCTGGGCGAAGGAGTATGCAGAACTGAAAACCCTGTTGTCAGAGGAAGAGTATATTTCTGCAAGAGAAAGTACCTTAAACGCTCATTACACCAGTCCTGTGATCATTCAGGAGATTTACCGGACATTGCAAAGAATGGGATTTACAAAAGGAAATCTTTTAGAGCCTTCGATGGGAATCGGCAACTTCTTTGGTATGCTGCCGGAGACGATGCGGGAGAGTCATCTGTATGGTGTTGAGCTGGATAGTCTGACAGGAAGGATAGCCAGACTACTATATCCGAAAGCCAATATTACCGTGGATGGATATGAGAAAACGACATTTCCGAATGACTTCTTTGATGCCGCTGTTGGCAATGTTCCATTTGGTCAGTACAAGGTGGCAGATAAGAAATACGATAAATACAACTTCCTGATCCATGATTACTTCTTCGGAAAAACTTTAGATCAGGTGCGTCCGGGCGGTGTGATTGCATTTATCACCAGTAAGGGAACGATGGATAAGGAAAATCCAAAGGTGCGAAAGTACATTGCACAGAGAGCAGAACTATTGGGAGCAGTCAGACTTCCCAATACCGCATTCAAAGCCAATGCCGGAACAGAAGTGACATCGGATATTCTTTTCTTACAGAAGCGTGACCGCATTGTAGACATAGAACCGGACTGGGTGCATCTTTCACAGGATGAGAATGGCATAGCAATGAACAGCTATTTTGTGGAACATCCGGAGATGGTTGTTGGCTCGATGGAAATGGTAAGCGGACCGTATGGAATAGAGAGTACCTGTGTGCCGGATGATTCACTTCCTTTCGAGGAGCAGTTACAAAAGAGTCTGTCTTTTATCGAGGGTTCTTATGAAGAAATCGAACTGGAAGAACTGAATGAGGAGATGACGGTAGAGGTTATCCCGGCAGTGCCGGAAGTGAAGAACTTTAGTTATGCGCTGATTGATGATCGGTTGTATTATCGGGAAAACTCTTTGATGCGTCCGGTAGAAGCATCCGAGGGAATGCTTGAGCGAATCAAGGGGATGGTTGCCATAAGGGACTGTACACGGGAGTTGATCCGGTTACAGTTAGAAGATTATCCGGATGAGCAGATCCATTCCCGTCAGAAACAGTTAAATGACCTGTATGATTCCTTTGCAAAAGATTATGGGAGGATTTATTCCAAAACCAATAAGCGTGCGTTTCATCAGGACAGCAGCTATTGTCTGCTCTGTTCACTGGAGAAACAGGACGAGGAAGGCAGCTTTCTTGGAAAAGCGGATATGTTTACGAAGCGCACCATAAAGAAAGCAGAAGTTGTGACCAGTGTGGATACGGCAAGTGAAGCATTGGCGGTTTCATTGGCAGAAAAAGCAGCGATTGATTTTGAATATATGTCGGAACTGAGTGGAAAAGACGAAGATACGCTGATCGATGAGTTGACCGGCATTATCTTCAAAAATCCATTTAGTGAGGAATGGGAAACGGCGGATGCTTATTTAAGCGGAAATGTGCGAAACAAATTGGAAGTAGCTGAAACTTTTGCGAAGAATGAACCCATGTATGCGGTCAATGTGGAAGCCTTGAAACGGGTACAGCCAAGAGAACTGGATGCCAGTGAGATTGAAGTCCGGATTGGAGCAACATGGATTGAACCGAGATTTATCGAGGACTTTATGAGAGAAGTGTTTGAGACACCGGAGCATTTATTAAATCGTGATGTGATAAAGATCCAGTATTCCGATGTGACTGGGCAGTGGAATGTGAAAGGGAAAAATGCGGACTTTGGAAACGCACTTGTAAACATGACATATGGAACCAGCCGGAGAAATGCGTATCAGATTTTGGAAGACTCCCTGAATCTGAAGGATAGCCGTGTGTATGACACAGTGATCGAGGATGGCAAAGAGAAACGGGTTCTCAATAAAAAGGAGACAACGATTGCTGCACAGAAGCAGGATGCCATGAGGGAAGCCTTCCGGGACTGGGTATTTCGTGACATGGACAGGCGTAATGAACTTGTAAGTAAATACAATGTATTGTTTAATTCCACCAGACCACGAGAGTATGACGGTTCTCATTTGAAGTTTCCGGGCATGACACCGGATATTGAGTTAAAGGATTATCAAAAAAATGCCGTGGCTCATGTTTTGTATGGAAATAATACACTGCTTGCACACTGTGTCGGTGCCGGAAAAACATTTGAAATGGTTGCGGCTGCAATGGAAAGCAAGCGTCTGGGGTTATGTCAGAAAAGTTTGTTTGTCGTACCAAACCATCTGACGGAGCAGTGGGCCAGTGACTTTTTACGATTGTATCCGGGAGCCAATATTTTAGCGGCTACCAAGAAAGATTTTCAGCCGGCAAATCGTAAAAAGTTCTGCTCACGGATTGCTACCGGCGATTATGATGCGGTTATTATCGGGCATAGTCAGTTTGAAAAGATACCGCTATCTGCCGAACGGCAGACTGCCATTATTGAGCGACAGATTGCTGAGATCACGCAGTCGATTGAAGAAATCAAAGCGGAGCAGGGAGAACGCTATACCATTAAGCAGATGGAGAAAATGAGGAAAACCCTTCAGACACGATTGGACAAACTCAATGATACTTCCAGAAAAGATGATGTTGTGACCTTTGAACAGTTAGGAGTGGACAGGCTTTTTGTGGATGAAAGCCATTATTACAAAAATCTTTTCTTACATACAAAAATGCGTAATGTAGCCGGTATTGCCCAGTCGGAAGCACAGAAATCTTCCGATATGTTTGCCAAGTGTCAGTATCTGGACGAACTGACCGGCGGAAAGGGCATTACCTTTGCAACGGGAACCCCGATTTCCAACAGTATGACGGAATTATACACCAACATGCGTTACCTGCAGTATGATACGCTGCAGCGGATGGGACTGGGGCATTTTGATTCCTGGGCATCTTCCTTTGGAGAGACGCAGACAGCGATCGAACTTGCACCGGAGGGAACCGGATACCGTGCAAAGACGAGATTTGCCAAGTTTTACAATCTGCCGGAGTTAATCGCCCTGTTTAAGGAGTGTGCGGATATTCAAACACCGGATATGTTAAATCTACCCATTCCGAAAGCAGAGTATGAAAATGTGGTATTACAGCCGAGCGAACATCAAAAGGAGATGGTTGCATCGTTAGCGGAGCGGGCGGAGGCAGTCCGTGACAGGAGCGTGGAACCGCATGAAGATAACATGTTAAAGATAACAAATGATGGAAGGAAGCTGGCGCTGGATCAGAGATTGATCAATCCGCTACTGCCGGATGAAGAACATTCCAAAGTAAACGCCCTTGTGCAAAAGGCGTATGAGATATGGGACAGGACAAAGGCAGACAAATCTGCACAGCTTATCTTTTGTGATCTGTCGACGCCGAAGATCGTCGGGAAAACAATCGCAGGTGATGGAAATGATATGTTAGAAGCAGAAGTGTTTGATGATGTCTACCATGACATTAAGCGAAAGCTCATGAACCGGGGTGTACCGGAAGAAGAGATTGCCTTTATTCATGAAGCGAATACGGAGTTAAGAAAGACGGAGCTGTTTGGCAAGGTAAGAAGCGGACAGGTTCGTTTTTTGATTGGTTCCACGCAGAAGATGGGAGCCGGAACCAATGTGCAGGACCGTCTGGTTGCCCTGCATCATTTGGATGTTCCATGGCGTCCGTCAGACATTGAACAGCAGGAGGGACGTATTCTCAGACAGGGTAACAGAAATGATACCGTGTCTATTTTTCGTTATGTGACAGAAGGCACCTTTGACAGTTATTCGTGGCAGGTCATAGAAAACAAGCAGAAATTCATCAGCCAGATCATGACAAGTAAATCGCCGGTACGAAGCTGTGAGGATGTGGATGAAGCAGCACTTACTTATGCCGAGGTCAAAGCACTTGCCACAGGAAACCCTTATATCAAGGAAAAGATGGACTTAGATATTCAGGTATCCAGGCTGAAACTGATGAAAGCAAACCATACCAGTCAGATCTACCGGCTGGAGGATAACATTGTAAAGAATTATCCGAAGCAGATTGAAATTCTGCAGGAGCGGATTCGGGGATTTCAGACAGATATGGAAACCGTGCGAAAGAATCTTCCGGCGGATAAGGACAACTTTTCCATGAAAGTGGGAAACCGTATTTTTACGGACAAAAAGGAAGCAGGAACAGCCATTCTTGCTATGTGTCAGGAGATGGATTCCCTGCAGCAGACAGTAGAGATCGGTGAGTATGCCGGTATGAGAATGAAAGTCACATTTGATTCCTTTAACCGTAAATTTGTGATGAGTCTGAAAGGAGAATTAAGCCACAACTTTGAACTTGGTTCGGATGCGTTTGGAAATATCACAAGACTTCACAATGTTTTAGATGGAATGGCTGGGAAACTTTCAGAAGCAGAGACAAAACTTAACAATGTCACACACCAGTTGGAAACGGCAAAGCTGGAGGTGCAAAAGCCGTTTCCTGCAGAGGAAGAACTGAAGGAGAAGATGGAACGGTTAGCGGAACTGGATGCCTTGTTAAATATGGATGAAAAAGGCGAGACACCGGTACTTGAAAATGAACCGACGGTTACTCCTTTGGGCGAATGGTTGTTAGAACATCTTCTGCCGGAATTTATGGAAGAGTATGAAATGACAGAGGAACGGGCGAGAGAAGTGTTGTTAGACGCCCTGCCGGAAGAAGAAAGCGAAGTGGTCTGTTTTTCTTCGGAGCAGAATGCAGAGAGCCTTGATAGTGAGGAAATGCAAAAGCAGATGTCAGAATATATGGATGGTGATTTTTATGCCATACCGGTATCGGATACAGAATACCTGATCGCACCAAAAGTGGAACAGGACAGTGTGATTTATCTGTGTTCCATTTTAAGTCAGTTGGGAGATTCGGTGTTATCTTCGCCGGCAATGAAATCCCATGCTGCGTATGAATATGATTCCGGAACAAATCGGATGAAGCCGTTTGACCATATGAGAATACTGAAAGGACTTTGTGCGGTAGGTGAGGAAAGGCATATCTACCATGCAAAATCACGAGAACCAACAGAAACAAGAACATCCAACTTGGCACAAGTACATTAAAGCAGCGTTTGGACATCATGTCCAGACAGAAAGAAAAGAGGTAAAACGAAATGAAAAGTTATAGTGAATTTATGGAGTATATCAAAGAAAATGTAACGGATTATCTGCCGGAACGGTTTGAAAGTGCAGAGATTAGTATTCAGCAAGTGGTGAAAAACAACGATGTTGTGTTAGATGGATTAAGTATTCGCAATCCGGACAGTAATCTTTCACCTAATATTTATCTGAATCCATTGTATGAGCAGTATCAGAAGGGAAGAAATCTGGATGAACTCGTATCCGGTATTGCAGATACTTATATTGAAAATATGGAGCCGATTGAAAACAGAACTTTTCAGGTTCAGATTGAGGATATAAAGAATTATGAGGTAGTAAAGGAAGAAATCTTTCCAAGACTTGTGAATCTCGAAAAGAATACGACCCGTTTGCAGAATGTTCCTTATATGCAGAGAGAGGATCTGGCAATCACTTATCACGTGAAAGTGTCAGGAAATAGAGATTCAATAGGCTCGTTGATGATTACAAATGAATTAATGGAAGTTTATGGGGTGACAAAAGAAAAATTACATACCCAGGCAATGGAAAATATGGAGCGGTTATCGCCACCGGTATTTTTACCACTTGGTGAAATGATAGTTGATGTTATGACAGAAGATTTTGGAAGAAATGAAGGGGTTTCTCAGGAAGAAGCAAAAGAGTATGTAAAAGATATGATTCCGACAGGAGGACCGAACGTATATTGTTTGACAAATCAATATAAAATGAATGGAGCAGTCGGCATCATGAGTGAGAGCATACAGCAGATGGTGGCAGACAGGGTAGGTGGAGATTATTATGTTCTTCCGTCATCCGTACATGAAGTGCTGATCGTACCTCAAAGTGCCGGCATGGATCCGGAAGAACTTACGGATATGGTAAATACGGTGAATGAAGGATGCGTAATGCAAGATGAAATTTTATCGGATCATGTTTATCAATACGATGCGAAAGAACATAAACTTAGTCTTTGCGCTGCGGCAAAAGAGATGAAACAGGAGCAGACAATGGAACAGAACCGGCAGCCTGCGTTTGAAGAAAAGAGTATCGATGCCACAAAGCAGCCGGAACAAAGTCATGAACCAATCAAGCATAGTGGCAGAAGTCATTAGTCAGGAGGGTGTCATATGAGTGAGAGAAAAAGGATAGAAATTGATTCGTTAGAAGAACTCAAACAACTGATTGAAGAAAAGGATGAAGATACCATGCTGGTGATAACAATGGAGGTGGTTTCGGATGAGTCATGAATTAAAGCAGGTGGACGTTCGGTTAAAACTGACCGACAAAGAGAGTATGTTCAGCAGGGAAGTTATTGATACGCCGGAGAAAGCCGTTTCTGTTTTGGCACCAGTATTAGCAGAACTTGACCGGGAGGAAGTTTGTGTTGTCAATCTGGATGGAAAAGGACGTCCCATCAATTTCAGTGTAGTCAGTATCGGAAGTGTCAATACTTCTTTTGTGACAGGAAGAGAGTTATATAAATCTGCTATTTTATCAAATGCGGCAGCAATGATCATGCTGCATAACCATCCTTCGTCGGATCTTAAGATGAGCATGTCAGACCGCAATATAACGGAGAAAATGATGTACGCCGGCATATTGCTGGACATTGATTTTTATGACCATATCATAGTGGCAGGAAGAACAGGAGAATTGTTTAGTATGCGGGAAAATGTACCAGAATTATTTGATTCAAAGCGTTATGCACGTTCCCTTTCTCAGGTGGCAGACAGTGTGAAAGAGGAGGCATCTTATCATGGGATGCCTCCGACTACTTATGAGATTCTGCAGATCAGGGAGGGCAGCAATGGAGAAGCCTATCGCTTTTTTAAAATGAGTCATGTGCAGGCGGGTGGCTTGCAGGTAAAGGCAGAAGATTATGAGTCGATGTATAAGGAAGAATTGAAGCCGGGAGAAACCCTGGACACCATATATGAACGGTTTAATATCCACCGTCCGAAGGATTTTACCGGGCACTCGCTATCGGTAAGCGATGTGATCGTTTTGGAATCCGAGAGTGAGAAAAAAGCATTCTATGTGGATTCCTTTGGCTTTTCTGAATTGAAAGACTTCTTTGTGGAAAGGTTTGAACGGACGGAACAACAGAAGAAAATGATTGCCGGTTTCCGTGAGAAAACAGAAACGTATTTTCGTCCGGTAGAAGGGATGAATGCAACAGAAGTGGAAGATTCGGTTCGGGATTATCTGATGGATACGATAAGACGACAGGATTTATTGATACAGATTGGTGAGGTTATGGTTTATGGAAGCCGATGCCGGGGAACAGAAAAAATGACTTCGGACATCGACATCGTAGTTGAATACAAGGGAGACATTCGGGAAGATGATTTATTTAATCTGTTCCATGAGGATGAATTTCTCCTAGGAAATCATAAGGTGGATATCAATCCGATTCAAGCGGACAAGTACGGAAATATCGCAGAGTTTTTGCAGCAAGCCACAATTTACATGGAAAGTGAGATGGTGTTTTCTATTGGAAACCGGTATATCTATATCCAAGATGCAACGGAAGGGTATGACTATACCATTTATGGATTGGATATGAAAGAGATTGACGGTGGCGTATATGATGATTCAGACATATCCATCTATGAGGCACTGGATGAAATCGTAGCAGATTTGCGAGAATATCCGAATGGTAACATTGTAAAAGGAAGTGTTAGAAAGGACTCACCACTAGTTCCGGTCAACTTAGATGAATTTGAAGAAGCAGTAGAGCGTAGCCGGTACGTTCCACCGAAAATCACCTATACGGTTGCTGAGTGCGGTGAATTTCATTCCATGGGAAGATACCGGGATGATGTAGAAAACGTCGATGAGGCAATCGCACTTTGGAATGAGTATAGAGAAGGAACTCTTAATGGTGTTCCGAGCATTGGCATTTTGGTACATACATCGGGACAAACAGAACTGGAAGACGAACAAGTGGATCTGGTGTCCGGCAAAACGATGGATTTGGATATGATACGGTATTATCCATCAATCAATACCGAAGAGGCTGCTATTCAAAAGATTTGTGAGTTGGTTGAAAATCTGCCTGATGTAAAGGTGGTTGGTAAAGTGCCGGAGAATGTGTCAGCAGAACTAATCCTTCATGAATTTGACCCAAAGCAGGAGATATACAATGAGGAAGAACGAAGTTTGATTAAGGAATATGCTGTGCAGGTGAAGGACATGCAGAAAACCAAAGGATTAGCAAGGTGCATTTGTTATCAGGAGAAGTTTGGAAACCAGGATGTTGCTCTTGCTATGATTACGGCAAGGAAGGAGATAGAAGATGTGAAGAGAGGGGGACAGGAGTATGTAAAACAAATTTAACAATAATGTGCTTTCATTACAAAGTGGGTGGGAGTATAATGAAAGAAGTACAACAAAAATGGCTAGGAATAGAAAAGGAATGATGTATATGAGTGTAGTTGATGCAATATGTGAACTGGTTGTAGGAGGATGCTTATACGGAATTTCATTAAAAGATTTTATGAAAAAAAATTCGGATATTATTCAAGAATTAAAGTCTGGAAGTGAAGTGCCTGCGATAAATTTTTTGGAATTATATGATCAGAGAATTTATGATATGGATAATAAACAAGACGATATAAAAATCATGAAACAACTGGATTTTGAAGGGGTGTATTGCATAAAAAATGTAACAAAAAAGAAATATTACATTGGATGTGGTAGTAAAGTCTTTAGGAAGGTTGTAAGACATTTTGGTGGATATGGAAATGGCGATATTTATGAAGATTATAAAGAGAATGATCAATTTTTTGTGAGTTTTAGACCGTATGATGAAAAAGAATATGATAATATTAATGAATTTCAAAAAATCATCACATCAGATTGTACATTTGTGCCTCAAGGATATCAATGTTATAATACGAAAAAAAATTGTCAGGCAGTAGATATTGAACAAAAAGAAAAAAAGATATCTCAAGATGAAAACAAAGACATTAATATGAAACGGAGAAAGAAAAGATTAAAAGCCTTTTTCTTTCATAGGAAAAAAATTGAATTAGATGTTTCAAGTGAATATTTTATTGGTAAAAAATATCAAGATGTTATTAACATTCTTGAAAACAATGGATTTAACAATGTTAAATCGATAGCTTTGAAGGATATATATACAAACAGTATTTACAAAACTGAAGAGGTTGAGAAGGTACTAATCAATAAAAAAAGTATGTGTCAACAAGGGGAAATGATTTCATATGATGCTCCAATAGATGTGATCTATCATTTAAAGAGGGAGATTATTATTCCGTTTTCAGCACGACAGGTAAAGAAAAGATATTATGAAGAGGTGGTAAAGGAGTTTTATGAGCTTGGTTTTACAACGATAAATATTTATCCTATAAAAGATTTAAGATTTGGTTGGTTGACGAAAGATGGCTCAGTGGAAAAACTCACGATTAATGATCAGGAAAAGTTTAAGAAGGGACAGAGTTTTGTTTATGATGTAGTGTTAAATATTTTCTATCATACATATAAATGAAATTTGTCTAGCTTGGAACAGTTAAAAAAGGAATTACTTCGGTAGTTCTTTTTTCTTACCAAAAACAAGAACAGGAGGTTAAAACAAATGCTAAAAATATTCAGAAAGGACTCGCTGACTCCACAGACGGAACACATTTACAAAGTTCCGTTGTGTATCCAGGATACGATACCAATCTATCGAATTTCGGAAAATGGTATCTTTGAGTTGGAGAGTCCGACAAACAAAGACGGAGGGAAAAAGAAAATTCATCAATTTGACAGGATGTATCTGTTTGAGGATATTAACTTTTCCACACAGGACGAGGAAGAAAAAGAAGAAACCGGCAAGCGGTTTGAAACGCTGCTTCGGTCAATGAATGTCAGCTACAAGGTCATTGTATCCAATCATTATGCCGACAATGGAAGGCTTCGGGAAGAAATCTTGCAGAAGGCAGTCAGCAAAGAAATGGAGCCTTTGGCGAAAGAATACCACAAGCTGATTGAAAAGCGATTGCAGGAAGGGCGGGGAGGACTTTTGCAATCCAAGTATTTCATTGTCAGCTGCAGAAAGCCGGATTATGAAAGTGCTAAGAATTACTTTAACACCATAGAGTTTTCCATACAGCAGTTGTTTCACCGATTGGGAAGCTGCCTGATACCATTAGATGCCACGGAACGCTTGCGAGCATTACACAGTTATTATCGCATGGGTGACGAGGCATCTTTTTCTTTTGACTGGAATGAATATCTGCATCTGAAACGGGACTGGAGAAATGACATTATCAATATTTCTTTACGGGAGCATCCGGAATATCTGGAGATGGAGGGCGGAAGCTGCGCCTGTGTGATGTTTATCAGAAAGTATCCGAACGGTTTGACGGATCAATTCTTAAATGAACTGACAAACATGGACTTCCCTATCATTTATTCGATGGATGTGGAGCCGCTTGACAATGATGTGGCATATCAGATGGTGATGAAAAAGTACATGTCTAATGAGCGAAGCATTAACCGTGAGCAGGAGTTGAAAAACGAAAATGGAGATTATTCAACTAACATCAATTACGAGAGAAGAAAGCAGCAAAGAGATACAGAGGAGATGCTTGATCGTATTTCTTCGTTTGATGAGCGGCTTCTTTATGTAGGAATTACCATTGTGGTAAAAGCTGGTTCAATGGAAGAACTGGAGGAACGGACAGAAAAGGTGCGTATCATTGGAAAAACACACAACATGGATATTGTTCCACATTCGTATCGACAGCTTGATGCGTTGAATACATCATTGCCGACGGGAGCAAGATTTGTTGATACGATGCGGACAATTACCTCTGAGGAACTTTCCATTTTCATTCCGTTTAATGTGCAGGAGATTCATGATGATTTGGGATACTGCTATGGCTTTAATAAGGTATCCAAAAATCTGATCATCGGTAACCGTAAATTATTAAAGAATGGAAACGGGATGGTGTTTGGTGTTCCGGGTTCCGGAAAGTCCTATAATGAGAAATCAGAGATGGGGCAGGTGTTATGCTTCTCAAAGGATGACATTATCGTGGTAGATCCAATGGGAGAATACAAAGACATTGCTGCGGCGTGGGGCGGTCAGTATATCAATCTGACACAGTCTGCGGAAAATGTTTTTTATGTCAATCCGTTCCATGTACCGGATGTTGTGCCGGACATTGACCGCTTTGTGGCGGAAAAAGCTGAGTTTGCTTATGCAATCTGTGAACAGGCATTGAAACCGGTGCCGCTTACCAGCAGACACATCGCAGTAATTGATAAGGCAGTCAGCCATATGTATGAGGAATACTTTAAGAAGCGAAAAGACAAAAGACGGACACGAAACCGTCAGGAATCTCCGACAATTCCGGTAATGAGAGATTATATTCTTGAGCATTACGAGGGGAATGAGGCAGCACAGGAGATTGTAGACCAGTTGGAAGTATTTGCAGATGGTACGCTTGATATTTTTGCCAGAGAGCAGTCCATATCCGATGAGAACCGATTTACCGTGTACGGATTTTCAGAGCTGGGAAAACGAATGCGAGCAATGGCAATGCTTGTGATGATTGAAAGTATCACGGCTAAGATCAAGTATAACCAGTCAGATGGAGTTGCTACATGGGTTTATGTGGATGAGATGCACGAACTTTGGGGAGAAGAATACAGTTTACATGCACTGGAGAAGATGTGGCGTGAGGTCCGTAAGCGTGGTGGTATCTGTACCGGGATGAGCCAGAACCTGATCGATGCACAGAGAAACCGTTCTACCAAAACAATGGTTTCCAACTCCGAATTTATGCTTTTGCTGGATCAGGGAACAATGGACAAGGAAGCGGTAGAAGATTTGTTTGATATTTCTTCTGAGCAGCTTGCCTGTGTGAATGGAGCGGAGCCGGGAATGGGACTTATCCGGTTTGGCGATAAGATTGTTCCGTTTGATAATACAATGGAAAAAGACAGTAGTCTTTATCAGTTATTTAATACCAATTTTCATGAAATGGTTAATGACAGAAATGCGAAGCAAACATCGAAAAAATAAGAGACAATAAGGGCAGATGAATTGACGAAAATCGTTGAATTATGGCGGAAAAAATGATATATTAGTTACATGGCGTAAGCCATAGGAAAGTACCCATGACAGGGTGGTAGCCTCCCAACACCGAATGACCGGCTTGCCGGAATACATAGGAAGGGAGGTGGCGCAGATGACAGCTTTTGAAATCCTTTCGATTTTCATCGGCATATTAACATTGTTATGTGCCTTTGGTAGTCTTGTTATAGCGTTGCTTGCCTTTCTCAATAAGAGAAACAAGCGAAAATAAAAATGCCTATCCTGTCTGCCAACAGGATAGGCGGTGTCCGTAAGGACATCTAAATTTCCCTGGGAGCATCCACTTTGGAGTGGGTGCTTTTCTTTTCTAACATCAATATATCATATTTTCCCCAAATGTTCAACATAAAAATTAAAAATTGTTGCGAACTTACGCAGAAAAATTGGAGGTGAAAGCGAATGGATCATCTAGACAAAGAGGTTATTGAATCATTAAGTGAGCCGGCGAAGCGTGTGTTCAAAAGTCTGGATTATCGTTCCAAACAGCGAATGTTAAAGAAAGCCAGAGAAATGGCTAAGGCTGAAAAAATGAAATGGCGGAAAAAGAGCCGTTTTAAGAAAAAAGGCATTGAAAAACTAAATAAAGGCAAAAAGCAGAAGAAGGGCAGTTCATCCAAAAGTGAGCGTGTCCTTTTTTCTATTCATGAAACAAGGGAACTTATGGTGCAGTCCATGCATCTGATGCTGCTTGGAAGCAGTGTGGCAGATGCTTCTTATGAAGAAAGAAATATGGAGCATACAGAAGATGCACCTATCAGGCTTTCTAAAGAAACTGCCAGAAAAGGCGCACATACGGCAGTGGGCGGCATGAAAACGCTTGTGCATAAAAAGCTGCAAAGCAGAGAAAAGAGAAAGGCTGCAAGAAAGTCAACGGAGAAATCGGCACAGGCTGTTCGATCGGGAGCAAAAGCAGGAGCACAGGCAGGAAAATCTTTGGTAAAGACAATACAAAGTGTTGTTCAGGCAGTAGCGGCAAATCCGGCTGTATGGATAGCACTTCTTTTGATTATTCTTATGGCAGCTATCGTGGGAGCAATCGGAGCAGTGGTTGGCTCCGGCGGTGCTGCCAATGAATCACAGGATGGAACCTATCAGGCACAGGTATCTGAAAAGACAGAAAGTTTCCGTGAACTTGTCTCGGAATACTGTGAAAAATATGGAATTGATGATTATGTGGATCTGTGTATTGCCGTGATCGAACAGGAAAGTGGCGGAACGGAACCGGATGTCATGCAGACGGCACAATCCTATTACAATGTGAATCCACCGATTGACAGTGCAGAAGAAAGTATTGACTGCGGAACGCATGAATTGTCAGACTGCCTGACAAAAGCGAAGTGTCAAAGTCCGAATGACATAAAAGGAATTTCCCTTGCCCTGCAGGGGTACAACTTTGGGAATGGCTACATTGACTGGGCATTAAAAAATTATGGTTGTTACACCAAAGAAAATGCCGGAATTTTTTCAGCGAAGATGTGTGCGGAACTTGGGTACAGTTCTTATGGTGATACCGAGTATGTACCTCATGTACTTCGTTACTATGTGATGAATGAAGAAACAAGTGTATCCAATGAATCCGCTAAAAAGATTTTAGAAGAATTGAAGAAAAATAATACAGCACCGGCGGAGGCGTGGAATGTGATCGAAAAAGGTGCTTCTTTGATCGGGACGGTGAAATACAGCATGGAGAAACGGCAGTCGGATGGACGGGATAAACCGGAGTTTTTGGACTGCTCTGCTTTTTCCGCATGGGCATTTCATAAAGCAGGAGTGACCAGTGTGCCATATGGTTCTACGACAGCAACTTTTATCGGTTCAAAAAAGTTTCAGGACATATCTACTGACCAGTTACAGCCGGGAGACATTGGACTGAAAAGTAAGACAGGTGGAACCGGTGGAGCAAATCATGTAGGGATCTATTGTGGAAAAATGAAGGATGGCAGAGTAGTTTGGCTCCACTGCACCAGTTCCAGCGGTTCTTCATTGACCGGAAATACAGAGGGACCGATGTTTGGTGTTTATACGAATTTTACTTATTTCAGACGGTTAAAGAAATGGGACAAAAAGTAATGTTTAGACATAATGTCCAGACAGTTAAAGAGATAGGACAAAAAGCAGCGTTTAGACATAATGTCCAGACAGTTAAAGAGATAGGACAAAAAAGTAGCGTTTGGACATTATGTCCAAACGGGACAGAAAGCGAGAAAATCATGTTAAGAAACATAAGAAGATTTTATTGGAAGCAAAGAGACAGGGGACAGGGAAGAAAGACTGTTATGGCAGTGTTGGTATTTTTTATGTTCGTTGCCATTATTGTGGCAGCTATCATAAAAAGTATGATGGGAGGTCATCATGCAGGATTGGAAACGGTTCATAAAACCAATACGGCAACCGGTGCAGCGGTCGTTACAGAAACAGCATCGGGGGCATCTGTGACTGCGACAGAGACTGCTCCGGATCAAGAAACCCAAGAAGCAATTTCCGTGGATACCACAAACCTTAATACATTTTTAGGATTTATGTCGGACACAGCTTATGAAGATTTGAAGAATCAGTTGATTCAGATTTGTCAGGACAGGAAATGCAGATCCGTCAAAAAACTGACCTATCAGCAGACGAAGGCATTTGATGTTACCAGTTTTGTTCTTTTGTCAGATGGCCGTGTCTATCAGTGCAATTACAATCTGAAAAGCTGTCAGATGTCACTTTCAGAAACATCATACGATGAAGCGGCAATCAATCAGATGAAGGAAAAGGAAGTGCAGGAAGAACAGGCTAAGCTGGAACAGCAGCAAAAGGCAGAAAGGGAAAAACTGGCAAAAAAGAAGGCGGTTCATAAAAAGAAGAAAGCGAAAACGAAATCACATAAGGCAAAAAAAGCTAAGAAAAAGTTGTCAAAAGTCAGTTCCAGACGAAAGCATAAAAAATAACGCTATTCCTGTATATAAGGGCATAAGGGTATAAGGGAACGGAGTCCCCTTACAAGATATGTGCATGGATGTGTCCACATCATGCGTATCTTGCAAGGCTCGAATGAAGAGATAAAAAGCACATTTTAAGTGCCAAAAATGAACATCAAAAAAGCAGCAAAAATGGTATGTTTGGACATAATGTCCAGACGGGCTCAAATGGAAAAGGACATGGTTAGCATTTAGACATAATGTCCAGACGGAATCAGATCAAAAGAACATGGACAGCGTTTGGACAAAATGTCCCAACAGAAGAAAGAGGTGATTGTTTGAATGACATGAAAACAGAGATTCTCCGAGTACGAATGACACCGGAGGAAAAGGCAGCACTGAATGAGCAGGCAAGCCTGCATCATAAAACCATGAGCGAATATATTCGGAGCGTGGCAAAGTGTCCACCGGATGTAACGAGGGATGAGTTTGAATCCTCCATCGTGCGGATGATCTATGAGATCAACAAGATTGGTGTCAATATCAATCAGATTGCAAAAAAGTATAACGAACACAATTATGTGGAACCAAGTGAAGAACTGCTCTGCAAATTGGATGAAGTTTACGGAATGATGAAACATATCATACGGATTATGAAAGGTGATCGCAATGTCGCTCATTATTAAGATGGATACCATTAAGACGGAGGAACATTTACGAAAGTCTATTCCCTATATTATGAATGAGAAGAAAACGGATGGCTTGTGCTTTAGCAATGCAGGCATTACACCGGAGCAGATTCTGGATACTTTCTTTTTGACGAAGCAGATGCATCCCACGCACGGAACCAGACAGGGGTATCATTTTAAGTTTTCTTTTTCAAAGGATGAAACAATCGCACCGGAATCTGCTTTGAGTTTTGTCCGGGAGTGGGTCGAGGAATATCTGGGAGATTGTTATGATTATGCCTGCTCGGTTCATAAAGACCGTGACCATATGCACATGCATCTGGTATTCAATTCCGTGGCAAGAAATGGTGGAAAGTACCGGTATGAAAAAGGGGACTGGGAGAAAGTGATACGCCCGCTTACAAACCGGCTGGCTGAAAAATACCATACCGGACCATTAAAGGAGAAAGATCCGGCGCTGGATTATTCACTCGATTACGACAGGAAGCAAGGAACAATGACGGGAAAAGAACGGGTGGAGCAGGATATTGACCAGTGCATTTTGGAAAGCAGATCTTATGCAGATTTCAAGAAGCGTCTGGTGCGGGATTATGATTACCAACTGCGGGAAGGAGTATCAAGAGAGCATGGTGTCTATCTTGCTCTGACACCGCCGGGGAGAGGAAAAGCTATTCGTACCTATCAATTAAGTGAGGGCTATATGCCGGCAGACATTGACAGGCGCATTGCTTCAAAGACTGCCGACAGAGTTCCGGTGAAAAGGGAGACAGCAGAAAAGAGAAATACAAAACTTGACTGGGCAATGAGCCGGAATTATCAGTTTATCCCTTATAAAGAAATGTCGGAATATCAGAAGGCAATGGTACGGCAGGTGTTGGAGGCAAGGCGGTTGTATCAGCGGACTGGAACACCGCTGTATATCCATGAACGAAGTGTCAGTATTCTTCGGAAAATGAAAAATGAGACGAAACAATGCGGTGTGTATGTAAAACAAAGGGAGACAAGAAAAGTGCAGAAAGAACTCATCAAAACGATGCAGCAGAGGAGGAAGAAACAGTTATGACAACAGAACAGATGGCATTAGTAAAGAAACTGATCCAAAAGCATGAGATTGAAGCAACGGATGCTGAGTGGACATTGATTTTTATGGGAGTCGGCTATGGATTGTCAGAACAGCAGATAGACAGTTATCTTGTGATGAATACTACTGACCTATTGGCAAAGCATGAAAAGATGCTCTGTATTCTTTTGGGGATGGATTCAGAAATACAAAGAGCAACCAATGAAATTCAAAATCCGGCAGAAAGAATACAGTTTATGTTAGAAAATCATTTCCAAAGAAAGAAACCGGAGAGTGGTTATGAAAGTGTGATGCAGTATGTGATTGAGGACAGTGACCTGTCAGCAGCACAGATCGAACAGTTTCGGAAAGCGGTAGAAGCAGGAATGCCGGCAGAGGACATTTTAGAAATGGCAAAGAAGCGAAAGGATGTGATGGAGATACGACGATGTATCGAATTTTATGAAATGATGCAGCAAAAAGGCAAACAGGAAAATGTAAAGAAAAGCAGGAGGGCAGGCAAATGAGTGAAGAATTACAATCGTTAGTGCAGATCATAGAATTATATGGAAGAGGTCTGGAAGGTTTGGGAAAAGCCATACGGTTCTCGGCAAGAGGAGCAGAGAAAGGAGTGCAGATTGCACAGGTGAAAGCATTACAGCATCGAATGAAACTTCATTATGCCAGTGAGGGAACACACAACACTATGAAGTTATCCGATTTGGAGAAAATGACGGGTGGTCGTTACACCATCTTAAACATTCCCTTGGAGGATGAGAAAGAGCTGATTGCCTTTTATGACCGGTTAAAGAAGTTAAAGGTTTCGTTTTCTGAGTTGCCGGACTTAAATCTCGGAGACGGATATACGCAGATTGCCTATAATCCGGATGATGTGGAAAGTGTGCGGCTGGTGATTGATTATTATAAAAAGAAGTTTCGGCAGGAAGCAAAAGAAATGGATCTGGATGAGTATTTTGGAACGGCAACTCCGGGAGGAATGGAATATCTGGATGAACTTGCTGCTAAAGGATATGAGGGTCGGATGCACGAGGAGCAGTTGGAAGAAATCCAGGAAAGAATCAGGGATAAAGAATATCTTCCCATCAGCATCAATGTGGAATCACTTCTTTTGCGGGAAGAAAAGGATGCCTATCTGTTTCGTATTCCCCGTGGCAGACTGGGAGAAGATCTTTCGAGTGCCATACGGATCAAAAAGTCCGACTGTATTCTTTTGGATGAGGGACAGACGGTGATTACCTGTTTGAAACGGGATGGAGAACTCTGGGGCTATGCATTAGATCAAAGGAAAAACATTAATGAGAAAGAAAAAGTGAAACTGGATATTACAAAACTGGAAAAAGCATTTGCCCCGGTAGGCGATGAACGTGTAAAAATGATCGGAAAGCTAAAGCCGGAGTATGCAGCAATCTTTCCATCTTTTCATGAGGGACAGGAGGTTCAGGAAAAATCTTCTGTCCCTCATTTGGCTTCGGAGAAAACAGTGGAAAAAGTGCTGTCCCTTGAAAATATGAAAGAGCGCTATCAAAGTCCGGAGTACATTCCGGTTACTTTTGATACGGAGACGCAGATGGTGGCAGAATCTCCGAATCTGTATATTGCCAATCTGCCGAAAGAACAGCAGGAATCAAAGGATTTTGTGCGTTGTATCTGCCTGGACAAGGAGACAACCAGCTTATCGGATGATGGAAAGCGGCTGTTCGCTTATTTGAAACGATCGGATATGTCAGAGATCACAGAACTGGATCAAGATGGAAAGGAACTGCGAAAGTATGTAAAGAAAAACGAAGAGATTGCGACAGAATGCTTGAAACATCAGAGGGGCAGGTGGAATACAGACAGTCCGTCTTTGGAAAAGAGGCTGCTGCAAAAATCTGTCAGCACTCCGAAGAACAAAAAATTGTAGAGGTGATTCTGGTGAAAAAACAAAGAGGGAAAAGCCGTGCAACCCATGTTGCCGGTGATATGAGAAAACGAAGACTGCAGAGTTTATTGCGAGTGTGTGTGGTGTTGTTGCTGCCCACACTCTATTTATTTTACTGTTTAAGTGGATTGTATATCTTAGAGTTGGAAATGACGAAGCTGAAGGAACAGATTGTCTGGTGCCTGTTACATCCCCTGAAGATATATAACGATAAAAGTCTCAGTATGGTGTTTGTCGGCGGACTTTTATGGATGGTTTTAAGTTTCACGGCGTATAGCAGAAGTGACCATAACCGTATGCCGGGCAATGAATTTGGTTCTGCCAAGTGGAGCGAAGTGAGGGAGTTTAATGAAAAATATGCGGCAAAGACAGCAGACGGGGAAGGCGGTTTGTCATCGGAAAATAAAGTGCTGTCACAGAATGTACGGTTTCGGTATGATTCCGATACGCTCCGCAACAACAATGTGTTTGTCGTTGGTGGAAGCGGTGCCGGTAAGACTGCTTTTTTCCTGACACCCAACTTACTGTCTCTGCATGACTGCAATATTTATACCGATCCAAAGGGAAGCCTTGTGGAAGAACTGGGTGCATGGCTGTCGGAGCAGAGAGATACCAGAGTATATACATTAAACCTGTGTGAAATGGAAAAAAGTATGCACTTTAATCCGTTTCTCTACATCCGCAGTAAAAGTGATGTGACCAAACTGGTAACGAATCTGATACAGAATACAAACTCCCCAAACATTAAAAATTCTTCTCAAGACCCATTTTGGGAGAAGGCGGAACGAATGTTTCTGGAGAGCCTTTTCCTCTATGTATGGATGGAATGTCCCAAGGGAGTATATAACCAGAAAAGAGGGCGGGCGGAACTGTTGCAGAAAAACTGGAAAACGATTTTATATCTGTTAGATGAGGCTCAGTTTGTGGATGCGGACACACCGCCGAAACTGGATCTGCGTATGGAAGAACTGGCAAAAAAGAAGCCGGATCATCCGGCGGTAAAAGCCTATCAGCGATACCGGGGAGGTCCGGACGAAACGATCCGTTCTGTTATTATGACCGTAAATGCCCGTATGCAGCCTTTCGATAATGAAGAACTGTTGGAAATCTTTTCATCCAATGACATTCCGTTGGGTGAGTTTGGCACCGGAATTGACGGAGACAAGAAAACAAAAAGCAATCTGTTTATCATTATCCCGGATGACGATGACACCTTTAACTTTGTGCCGGGCATGGTTTATACCCTGCTTTTTCAGGAGTTGTACCGTCAGGCGAGGTTCTTTGGCGGAAAACTGCCGATGGATGTTGGTTTCTGGCTGGATGAAATGGCAAATATCAAGATGCCGAACAACTTTGATAAGATTCTTGCAACCTGCCGAAGCCGAGGTGTGTACTGCGTACCGATTTTACAGTCCCTGGCACAGTTAAAAACACTGTTTGCGGATGGTGCATGGGAGGGAATCGTGGGTAACTGCGATACTTTTATCTATCTTGGCGGAAATGAGGCAAGTACCTACGAGTATGTGTCAAAGTTACTTGGTAAGTGGACGATTGATAAACGAACCAGTGGGGAAAGCAAAGGCTCCAGTGGCTCATACAGTCAGAACTATGATGTACTGGGCAGAGAGCTGATGTTAGAGTATGAGCTGCGTCTTTTACCGGATGATGAATGTATTATCTTTGTGCGTGGGGAAAATCCGATCCGGGATAAAAAGTGGTTTCCGTGGGAGCATGAACAGTACTTAGAAGCAAGAAAGTGTGGTGCTTTTAATCCCAAAGAGCAGAAGGAAAAACAGGAAAAGCCGATGGAAGAATGTGAATTCCTCGGTGAAGAATCCTTAAATTATCTGAAACTGCAGAAAGACAAAAATGAAAATATCAGGCTGTATGAACTGGATGCTTTTTCGTTTATGATGATGGATCTGGATGAGATGGAAAAGAAGATTCATTCTACTCCAAACGATAAAAAGGGAAAGGCAGGAGAGCCGACCATCACTGCCGGTATGATACAGTCAGCCCTTCATGCGGAAAAAGAACGGGAGGAAGCGGAACGGAAAGTGTGGTTTGTAGAAAACTTTGATTCGCTGACACTTCTTGACATTTATGCTTCCGAGTGGATCAGTGAGATACGAAGAAATGTGATAAGGGATCTGCTGCAGGCAGAGGCTCCGGAAGAAGTGATAAAGTCGATTATTCGACCGGAGCTAGAAGAAGGACAGGTACTGCAGAAAAAGAAGATGTGGATGGAGATGGAAGGGAGATAGGAGTTTAGAATATTAAATTATTGTTGTTACATTACTAAATAAAATATTAAAATTATATGTGTATAGACAATAACAGCTCCTTTCCTACCTTGTATTTTAATGGCAGGGAACTTATAATAATATGGTGCGTGTATGCACCATAAAATATGCAAATGCTAAAGACGATAATGATTTTTTCTGAAGAATGAGGATATAGATGCAGGTAGTGTGGCTTTGAAACAGGAGGATGGTTAATTGTGAAAGAAAAATACATTACAGACGATGAAAGGGAGAAATGCAGAAAAGTTGCAGATGCTTTTGCAGAGCTGTATGAGATTGAAAATATACTTATTGTGGATGCTGGAAGATACGGTTTTGTCAAGTTACAGTATTATAGACCACCGCAAGGTTTTGAAGATGCAATTACCTTTACGGATAGCCGGAGCATGTTTGAAAACTTGTGGGAGGAATGGTTTGACACGCAGCTTTTTCTTCTGGCAAAAGGAACACCGATGGCAGGAATGGGATATCATGAGATATTCCGGTGTCTGCCAAAGGAGAAACAAGATGAACTTATGAATAGAAAAGCCGGATCTGCAAAAACGGCAGGAATAGAATAATCAGGTAACAGCGTTAGGGCAGTTATGAGTGAAATACTTGTAGCTGCTTTTTTTGTGCTTTTGGACACGATGTCCAGAAGCGGGAAGGAGAGATATATAGATGGAATCAATGAGAGATATTAACAGGGTAATGGAGCGTGAGATAGCGAAGGGGAGCTTCCCTTTGAAGCTGGATCATATTGAATTTAGAGATTATTCGTATCAGGAGATAACATCAAAAGAGAAACTGCTGGAGGTGTTATCGTATTTGTTGCGTATAGGTGATTTCAAACAGTATGCCGGAAAGACTATCCTAAATAATGTTTATATGGATCTTCGAGGGAAAAAGCCTATATTCAAGTATTCAAGCGAACTAGGACAGCAATAGGAAGAAATAATATATTTGCAACAATCAAAAGGTGTGCAAAAAAGCTAAAGCCGGAGTATAATGGAGATGTATATTTGGAAACGGTCAGATGTTATTTCGATATACCGCAAGAAAATCTGGAAAAGTGCCGATATACATATCAAGGGAACGAAACATACGCCTTTCTGATGTCGGATAAATATATCATGGCATTATATACGCATTGTCTGGTGGCGAGGAAAGAAGCTGTCATGCAGTATATACAGATTGAAGGCTTTACGAAAAAAGAGTATGGGATGGTAAAGTTGGAAAATGTAAAGAATGTTCTATTTCAGGCATTGTTATTTGATCATGTTTCCTATAAAGACACATATCTTTGTGCCGAATTCATCAATATATTTTATGGATGATGAAGTATAAGATGAAATAGAAGGGGATGGTAGGAATGGATTTAAGAAAGTATTATTTAGAAAATGTTGAGCAACAGGAGTATTATCATAATTTTTACGAATTAATAAATCATGTAAATGAAACACACAATATTTTTGTTGGATATGAGGAAACACATGATTACAAATTTTTGATAGATAGTGTTGATGATGCAATAGAAAAATTTAAGTATTTGTGTCAACCAGAAAATGAGTCTCATGATAATGAGGATAGCTGTTGGTTTTACCTGATTTTATTTTATTTGAAAAAATGTGGGTATGTCATTGAAGAGTTTCCGAGAGTAATTGAACATCCCCCTCTTATAAGTTTTGACTTTGTGAATAAAGAAATAAGAAACAAACTTATTTCCGAAGGGAAAGATGATAATGGTACAGTTCGATATGCAGAACGAAGAAAATTGGTGGCAAATCTAACGTTTACAAAAAGAGATAATTATATTGAATTAGTTGATGCAATAGAAGCAAAATTTAAAGAAATTTCCAATAGGCAAGCATCATTTCAAAATATGAGTACGGATGAGAAACTTGCTGAAATAGCCAATCTTATTGAAAATATGTTAAAGAAAGATGGAAAATTTCAGTCGTTAGATTATACAAAGATATGCTTTGATTATATTGATGGGGATATGATAAAGAGATATAGAAAGCAAATTCAGTGCTTTAGACATTCTGCACCAGAATCAATTCATGAGAGAGAAACTTTTAGTAAAGAGCAGAAAGTTTTTCTAATAGATTTAGGGTTGACAATATTAAAAGCAATTCATGCGTTGCTGAACAATGAGTAGAGATTATGAGGCTATAAGCTTGGGTAAAGAAGGTGTGATTTATGAAGTGTGCATACTGTGGAAAGGAAGCGAAAGGAACAAGGGAACATATTATTTCATGTGCAATTTTAGATTTGTTTCCTGAGTGTTATATTACATTTGATGATGCGAGACATACATCACATGAATCCGATCCAATGGTTAAGGATGTGTGTGCAGATTGTAATAATAATAAAATATCTTATATTGACAGTTATGCAAAAGATTTTATTTCACGATATTTTAGACAAAAGTACAATGAAGATGATTGTGTAGAAGTGGAATATGATTATGTGATGATACAAAAGATGCTTTTAAAGTATGCATATAATGATTTGAGATCGCACAAATGGGACACTTCTTTTTTTGAACAAGAAATTATTCACTATCTAATGGATATAGAAGATAATATACCCAAAGAAAATGTGACAGTATTGGCAGGATTGGCAGTTAATGTTTCGCCTGTTCCAGATGCTATGTTTGGAAATTTAAAGTTACGTTGGTGTAAAGACCCTATTTTGTATGCGAATAGCACAGTGAGGAATGTAGATTACGAAACAGGACAAATATACTTGAATGAGAATGTAGAGAAGGAAAAATTTCCAGATTTGAGGGTTTCATATCTGTTTAAATTTAATAGTGTACAATTTTTGTTATTATGTTTGGATAAAAGCTCTGATAAAATTGAACAAAACAATATTGTATTAGAGTGTCAGTATCCATACTGTATGTTAAAGGCAGGAAATACAACAGTAACATTGGCTAAATGTACAGATGAATTTAATTATCATCATTTTGAACATATTCATGTACGTTGGGATGGATTGTTTGAAGTAGGTGTTATGCGTAAATATGCAAGTGGAGGAAATTTCAAATACAAGGATGAGTATGAAAAGAAGTGGGATGAAGAAGAACAAAAAATTATAGACGAGCATCCAAGAGGTAAACGATAAACATAAGTAAGATTAGGACCGGTATAAGCTGAAAGATTTGTAGTTGCCGTTTCCTTTTGGGGACTATGACTAAAAGGTGAAGGGAATTGTGTAGAGGGTATTTGAATTAACTACGAGGAATAATAAAAGTTAATTATTTTTATGGTACAATATCAAAGAATATTTATAATGATTGGAGAAAAAATGATGTTTGTTAATCAAAATGCAGATGCTTATGACAGAGAAACAGAAGAATATATTGTTGCATATTTAGATTTATTAGGTGTAACAAATCGCATTAAAGATTATAGCCAAGATGAACTATCAATGAATAAATTGCATAACTTATATACATTCAGTATGAGCATTATGAAAGAGATTCAGATTGAAGAAAATAAGGATATTAGGTTTAAAATTTTCTCAGATAATATTATTATTGCAAAAAAGATTTCAAGTGATTTAGAGCAGAGGAAAAAAGATATAAAAAGTTTACTTAGGTGCACAGGACACTTCCAAGAATTGGCAGCCAGTGATAGTGTAGGTTGGATGTTAAGAGGCGGAGTAGCAATAGGTCAGCTCTATATTGATGAGGTTATGGTATGGGGAAAGGCACTATTAACAGCATACGAATTAGAAGATAAAGTTGCAAATTATCCGAGGGTGATTATTGATGAAGATGTTGTCAATGAGATTTCGAGTGTTCAAGATTTACAAGAATACTTGAGGCTGGATTTTGATGGATTATATTATCTTAATTATTTAGCGGATTGTCATTTTTGTGGACGAATGCTGATGCAAGGATTCGAAATTATGAAGAAGGAAGTTGGATACACATATAATGAAAGATTAAAACAAAAATTCTTATGGCATATGAAATTTGTTAATGATGAATTAGATAGAAAAAATGAAAAGAAGGATATAAAATATAGATTATCTATGTAAGGGATGGTGTATATATGGAAAAAGATTTAACTGAGTTAGCAAGAAGAATGAAATATTTCATGGATAATTACGATTGTGCTTATACTTATGTACATAACGTTGGAGAAACGCAAGCTATTGTTGATTATCAAGATAAGGTATGTAGGTTTTGCGGTAAGAGGTATCCGGAGGTGAAGTTTAGAAAGAAGGCTCATGCAATTTCCGAGTTGGTAGGGTAATAAAGAGTTTGTGTTACGGAATGAATGTGATGAGTGTAATATATTTTTCGGGCATAAATTAGAAGATGATTTTGGAAAGTATTTAGGATTAGGAAGAACGTTGTCACAAATATTTGGAAAAGAAGGGATCCCTTCGTATAAGGATAGGAGTGGAAGTTGGCGTATAGATTGGACCAATAAGGGCTGGGTAATACAAATGAAACCCGATTGCACGGGGGTTGAACAGCATGAAGATTATATGATTTTTCATGCTGTAAGAGATACATATTCACCTATTGCGGTATATAAGGCACTTGTAAAAATGGCATTATCATTATTGCCATATGAAAAAATGGCATTTTTTTTAGATACCGTAGCATGGCTAAAGGAAGAAAGCCATTTAGTTTCCAAATATAATATAGATAATTATGCATATATGATAGAACGGTTTATTCCAGGTCCTCGTCCGCTAGAGTTGAGGGCAAGTGGGTTTATAAGAAAATTTGATAGCTATGCAGTTCCATATTATCAGTTTTTGTTGGAATTTGGAAATTATAGCTATCAGATTGTGGTTCCTTGTAAAACGAAAGATGGATTGTTAGAAAAAGTAGGGCAAGTAGATTTTGTTCAAATACCGGGAACTGATGAGACAGCATTCATGCAATCAATCTTCGGAGAATCTAGTAGTAAGTTGGTTGATATGAGAAAAAAGGAAAAAGTAAAAAATGAATGTTTTGATTTCTGTTTATCTTTTGAAAAGAGTGAAGAACATAATGAAGAAGGAAGAAAAATAGATGAAGTACTCAAAGAGGAAGGTATAGAGCTGGAAAAGCGTTTGAAATAGTAAATAAGAAACAGCGTCAGGGCAGTTATAAGTCGAAAGATTTGTAGCTGCCCTTTTTTATTGCTTTTGGACACGATGTCCAGAAGCGGAAAGGAGAATTATGAGGTATGGAAAATATGAATTGTTGTTTCGGCAAATAGGAGATCCAGAGTGGCCATTTGGTTCTACCCATGCCAGGTTGGTTTTGAAAGACGAATCAGGAATAATTACAAAGTATCCGTTTTATGTTCTTAATGATGGTTGCAGTGTTCATCAGGATTCCTGGAAGGTAACATGGACGGATACCTATGTAAAAGTCGTTATTAGTGGTGAAGAACAGAATGATGACCAATATATTTTATATTTTGATGGGAAAGAGGATTTTAAACAACGGGAAATGAAGCGAGGTACATCGGAAGAATAATTTCAATAGCCGTATCAAGAATCAGAACCGGAATATGTGTATATGAATTATTATAATTTATTTGAGAAGCCAAATAAGATTGTAAAAAGGCAAAAGAATATATTAACCAATTGGCATGAAGTATATTGATATAATATATTTAGGCTTCAAGAAAAGTATATTGTATCTTGACATTTAAATCTTACAGGTGTAATATAAAACATATATATTTTTTAGTCTTAATTCTTACAAATGTAAGAATAGCAAGAAGGGAGTAAAAGATGTTTCAGAATAAACATATAGTACAATGGGTTTTGTATATGACGATATGTACATTTGTTTTGACTGCCTGCAAAAACGAAAAAGTGATTGAAGATAAACGAAAGGATACCAAAACATCAGAAAGCACGGCTTTACCTTGTGAGCAGAGTTATATTGATTGGAATAACAGTGTTGCCAGGGAAAATGGGAAATTGTACTTTGCAATAGAGATTAAAGATTTTATAGATGCTTACAACTATTGCTATTACCAAGATTATGGAAAGAAATATATTCAGTCGCTTGTAACATGGTATTCATATAAACAAGATTTTGGAAGGCTGAAAGGAGATATGTGTTATGAATATACGGAAAATAAGAAAATACTGACACTACCCACTGTTGCTGTGTACACTATAAAACATACAAAAAACATAGAAGCTATTACTGTTAATTTTGATGATCATAGTTATACAGAAAAAATGTATAAGAAATATGAGAAATTATGCTTTTATTGTTTGAAAATGCTTTTTCCGAATATGGAGAAGAATAAGATAACAAGTTTGTATAAAAAATTAAATAAAAAGGCATATGATCATATATTTCAGACAGAAAAAGGATTTCATAGCTATAATCTACCAAGCGATTTGTATTATAGAGATGGAGTAGGAATTTATCCTTATTTCGCATACGGCGAAAGTGTTCGTATGTGTATTATTCCTGTAGATCAAAAGTTAATCCGGTCATACAGGAAAAAAGGTGTTAGGTTGCATAGATTGGATGAAAGAAAAATGAAAGGAAAATGAGTAATTATGAAATATAGACATAATAGAAAAAGAAGAATGATCCGTGTTGGCTTTTTGGTGCTAAGTATAATATTTATAGCTGGTGTAGTCCTGTTTACTATAAAAGGGATAACTAAGAAAGAGGTTGTCAAAAGTCCTGAACAGGTTTTGAAGTCATATATGAATTGCATTTGTCAGAAAAACTATAGCGAAATGTATGAAATGATAACAAATGAGAGTAAAGAAACCATTGAAAAAGAGGACTTTGTGAAGCGCAATTCTGCTATTTATGAGGGAATTGAAGCAAAAAACATCAATATAAAAATTATAGATTATGAAGAAGAAAGTTTAACAGTTAAATATAATACAGCTTTTGACACAGTAGCCGGAAAAGTGGATTTTAAAAACGAAGTTGCTTTTTTAGAACAAGATGATCAGTACAAAATGGTATGGAGTAATTCAGTAATCTATCCAGGGCTTACAGAGGATGACAAAGTGCGTGTGTCCGTAATACAGGCGCAGAGAGGTCAAATTCTGGATAGGAATGGAAGAATGCTTGCGGGAAAGGGTGTTGCTTCATCTGTTGGAATTATACCTGGAAAGTTAGAAAATAGGAAAAAATCCATTGTCAGAATTGCGAAATTGTTGGGAATAAAACCAGAAGATATAGAAAAGGAATTAACGGCAAAATGGGTAAAAGAAGATTCATTTGTCCCGATTAAAAAAATTGCAAAAGTAAAAGAACTTGATTTACTCGCACTGGATCCGGATGAAACAATTGTTGAGGAACAAAAACGACAGGAAAAATTATTAAAAATATCTGGTGTAATGATTTCGGATGTAGAAGTCAGAGAATACCCATTAAAGGATGAGGCTGCACATTTAGTGGGGTATGTACAAAATGTAACTGCAGAAGATTTAGAAAAGCATGCAGGAGAAGGATATACAAATGCCAGTGTCATTGGAAAAACGGGGTTAGAGGGGGTATATGAAAAGGAATTGAAGGGGGAAAATGGATGCAAAATATATATTGCTGATTCAGAAGGAAAAGAGAAAGAGCAGCTGGCATATAAAATAGTGAAAGATGGAAAAGACATTAAATTAACGATAGATGCGGATTTACAGGCGCAATTATATAAAAATTTTAAAAGTGACAAAAGTTGTTCCATTGCCATGAATCCATTTACTGGGGAAGTGCTGGCAATGGTTAGTACACCTTCCTATGATACGAATGCATTTATAATGGGAATGAGTAAAAAGCAATGGGATAGATTAAATAAAGATAAGAAACAACCATTGTATAACCGTTTTAGACAAGTATGGTGTCCGGGATCCACATTCAAGCCTGTTATTGCGGCGATTGGTTTACAGTCTGAAGCATTTACCGGAACAGATAATTTTGGAAATGAAGGACATAGCTGGCAAAAAGATAAAACATGGGGGACATATCATGTTACGACACTTCATACATATAGCCCCGTTATACTGAAAAATGCATTGATATATTCAGATAACATATATTTTGCCAAAGCAGCACTTAAAATCGGAACAGAAGAGATGGAGAGGTCATTATCTATGTTGGGGTTTCATTCATCTATTCCATTTGAAATAAAGATGGCGGAGTCAAAGTTCTCCAATAATAAGCATATTCAAAGTGAGGTAGGGTTAGCGGATATGGGATATGGTCAGGGACAGGTACTTGTCAATCCACTTCATTTGGCTTGTATTTACACAAGTTTTTGCAATGACGGAAATGTGTTGAAACCGTATTTATTGTATAAAGAAAACGCCAAAGCAGAGCAGTGGATTTCAGAAGCCTTTTCCAAATCCGTATCCCAAGAAGTGTTAGAGGGTATAAAAAGTGTAGTGAATGATTCACACGGGACGGGATACGCCATACATCGTAAAGATATGATTTTAGCAGGAAAAACAGGAACTGCTGAAATTAAAGAGTCGCAGAGTGATACGACAGGAACTGAATTAGGGTGGTTTGCTGTTATGACACCAGATAAGAAAAACAAAAAACCTATTCTTATTGTCAGTATGGTTGAAGATGTAAAGGGAATAGGAGGAAGTGGTTATGTGGTAAAAAAAGATAAGGCTGTTTTGGATAAATGGTTTGGTAAAAATTGAAAACAGGAAGGAGTGTGCAGAATTATGAGAAAATTTTTATATTTAATCCTTTTTGTAATGACTCTTTGTGTTTTTTGCTGTTCGTGCAGTCAAAAGACAAATGATGTGAAAAAGACATCAAGTCAGCATGAGAAAAAGCTAAAAAGTGTCCCAAATAATAATACAAAAGAAGATGTTATATCGGAAGAAGATCTGGAAAAAGGATATGACTTGCCGGTATCCGCTCAAGAGAATGAAGAGGCTACAAGAGATTCTATGCAGATAATGTCGGGACTTGAACATATATATAGAAATGCGGATAAAGGAGATTCGTTAAATGTTGTTTTAGATAACAAATCGATATGTAAAATGATTAAAAAGATAAAACAACAGGGTTATTCTGTTACAGTTTCTGAAGATTATTCTAATATGGAGAATTATAAAAGATTTTCTTCATTTCTTGCAAAAGCACAGGAGAAACAGAAAGGGTCGGGTGTTATTTATGAAGTTCATTCCGAGGGCAGCATTGGAAGAGAAAAATTTATTTATGACGGAAAGGAGATGTTTCTATTGGCTTCAAATGCATCGTGGGATGATAATGGTAAGCCAATTATTACATTTGTTTCCTACACAAGGATAAAGAAATGGAGATATTCGAGAAAAGGATGGTTTTGCTATGAATTGTGTGTGCCGGAATATCCTGAAGTGACGGAAATGGTAGATGGAAGCTGTCTGATCAGGATTAAGCCAATGAGTGATAATAAGCGGAAATTATCAAGAAAATGCGTTCGTGGTTTAGCGTATCAGGGCAATAATATTTTATGTTCTAATTGGGATCAAGAACATATGCAAAAGATAGATTATAATGGTTTATATGAATATTTATATGCTATGAAATATAAAAAGAAATTTAATGGAAAAAAATATCCAAGTGGAATACCCAAAGATCAATTTGAGCAATTGATCATGGAATATTTACCTGTTTCCAGAGAAGATATTGAAAAGTATGCAAGTTATAATGAAAAGAAAAAGACATATGATTGGATGCGGTTGGGATGTTTTAATTATGCTCCTAATTTTTTTGGAACTTCTATCCCGGAAGTAACAAAGATTAAACATAATTCCAATGGAACAGTTACTCTTACCGTGGATGCGGTTTGCGAAATGGTGTTATGTAATGAGGCGGTCATTACTCATGAGCTAACTGTAAAATTTAATAAAGATGGTAGTTTCCGTTATTTGGGAAATAAGATCTTAAATGGTGGTATCAAGAAAATACCAGAGTATCAATATAGAATATTGAAGGAGAAATCGAAAAGATAAAAAATAAAGAGATTGGGTAAAGAATTATATAATGTATGTTTATCCAATCTCTTTGATAATTAAAAGACATGTAAAATTTTATTGTCTCCAGATATTCATGTCAGATAAGATAGACATGGTGATTTGTGCTGCACTATTTCCAGTAGCATCACTATTTGCACTGATATTGGTGGCAAAAAAGCAGGTATTATCTGTTGTTTCGATATAACCTACGAACCAACCGTTCACATCTTTGTCATCTATGCGTCCGGTACCGGTTTTTCCGTAAAGTTTCTTATCATTGACAGATGAAAGAAGAATGGAATTCTTTACTGCCTGAAGGTTGTTGGAATGGAATTCTAAATTGTTGGCTTGTAATTTTTTCAGAAGTTCCACTTGTTCTACAGGAGAAATTTTTAAGGTGGATTCAAGCCAATAGGAAGATAATCCGCCCATTATATTCTTATTTCCATATTCAATTTTGTTTAGATAATTTTGAATACGAGTAAGAGAAAGACGTTCATCTATTGTCTGGAAATACCAGTTAGCAGAGGCTGCCATAGCAGAATCTAGTGTCAGATCAGTATTCCATGCTTCAAAAGGATAGTCTTTTCCATCCCATATAAGTAGGGAGTTTTGTGGTGTAATAATATTTTCCTCTAATCCCCAAAGTGCATCATATATTTTATAAGTGGAGTCTGGAGATATACGATGGGTGGCATGTTCCATGTCATACACAGTCCAGCTATCACGATTGGAATTAAATAAAACAAAGCTGCCTTCATAATTCTTAAAGTATGAAGAAAGATCGGTCTGCGTTATATTTTCTGAAGAATAATTCCAGTTATATTGCTCGTTGATAGCAGCATAGGATGAAATAAAAGGAGTAAAACTTATAATTCCAGCAGTAATCAGCATAAAGGCGATAATTCCAATTGCCTTCTTATGAAAAGAGGGATTTTTATAAGAAGCAATGCTAATGATACGCCGTTTTATCTGTTTGATATTTCCACCAAGACCTGCAGCAAACGGAAAAGGAGAAGAGGAAATCTTCTCAGCAAAATTAATCAGTGTATTTCCATATTTTTCATAATCGCATTCATCAAGCATTTTTAAAACGGAAGTATCGCAGGCAATCTCTCGATCATTACGCATTTCTTTTAACGCATACCAGACGATAGGATTAAACCAATATAGTATTGCTGTAAGAAACATTAGATAATTGGCAAGAGAGTCTTTGTGTTTATAATGTTGTAATTCGTGCAGCAAGATATAACGTACATCCGTTTCCTGATGATCCGATATCAGATGAATTGGCATATAAATTCTGGTTTTAAAAATGCCTGTAATAATAGGTGTTTTTAGGAAAGCAGTGCTATAAATGGGGATATTCCTTGTGATTTTCATCTCGAATAAACATTGTTTATATAGTTTGCATATAGTGGTATTTTGAAGAGGAAGTGCGGATCTTTTTAAAGAACGCAATTGCAGTGAGGACTTTAGTACCAACACGAGCATTACAAACATACCGGCAATCCATACACATAACAAAATGCTTCTGATAATTGCCGGAGTGCTGGAATTTACAGAGATAGTAAATTCGTTCATCCAGTCAGAAGAATTGGAGAGGGTTGCAGGGGAGACTACGGTTTTATTTTGATCTGTTTGAAATGCCGGTGATATAATTACATGATTGAGCCAGGAAAAAAGGTCAGGAAACTGTTTACTTTGTACTGGGAAAAATGGTGTTAAAAGCAGAACAAGTAAAAAATACCATAAATTATACTGCATCCGGCTTGTCAGAGTGTTTTTAAAGATCCACTTGGATACTAAAAAAATGCCAATAATAATACTGATAACAATATTGCATAATAAAAAATGGGTTATAAATTCATCCATGCGTGGAACCTCCTGTAGGATCTTTTTTGGAAAGAAGAGAGCGTAAATCTTCCAGTTCTGTTTCGGATAAGTGGTCATTTTCAATATATGTGGATAACATGGCGGTGATATCCCCATGAAAATATCGTTCTAAAAAAGATTTACTTTTTTGATCAATATAATCAGATTCTTTCACTAAAGGTGAATAAACGAATACCCGGCTATCTTTTTCGTAGGTCAGAACTCCTTTGTTAACAAGGCGTTTGATTAAGGTTTGTATAGTTTTTGCACTCCATGAAGATGTTGCTAAAAGTTTTTCAGTAATCTCATTTGTGTTAATAGGAGCATACTTCCAAACAATTTTCATCACTTCATATTCAGCTTCTGATATTTGTGGTAATGCACTCATGTAGACACCTCCTAATTCTTACGAGTGTAATATACATATTTTATTATAAAGCCCACTATATACAAAGTCAAATAAAAACTTGACTATTTATCTTACGTGTGTAATAATTAAAATATTACAAGTGTAAGAAAGATACCTTGTGATTAAAATCCGTTTTTAACTGTGTGGTGTAACAATTCTAAATATGTAAATACTACATACAAGAATGGAGGCGAAAATATGGAAAGTGATCAGATATGGAACCAAGTGGCGAAATTTATGCAACAATTGCGTGGCGAAAATTTATCAAAAAAATCAATAATTCAGATACCAGGACAGAAAAATGCTAAAAATGAATTGGAAAAGATACAGGCGATTGGAAAAGAGCGGATGAAGCATATGAAGAAAACCGAACAAAGAATTACTCAGAAATGGATAGAATGCTTGGAAGATAATGCATCACTAGAGGCTCAACAGGCTTATTGTCAGGGATATATAGATTGTCTGTTCTTATTGTGTGGTATGGGAATTATTGAAAAAGATAGTGTGGCAAATGATATTTTTGAACAGTTGAATAAATAATAGAAAAGGTTCATTTTATGACAAAACGAACCTTGAATATTAGAGCAAAAATTAAATATCAGAATTGTCTGTGCGAGTGTCATCGACTGATAGGACAGCTTCTGTGATTGCGAGGAGAGTTTTAAGCTGTTTCTCATCGCATTGAAGTAGATGTCTTTGTAATTTTTGGTATGTACTGTTGTTCAGGTTTTTATCTGGATAAATTACAGTATCAGCAGATAAATTAAAATATTGTATGGTTTTGGCAAAAACCTCAAGGCTGGGAGTATTCTTAAAGCGCTCCAAGTCTTTCAAATATGATAATGAAAGATCAAGAATTTCAGCCAATTCAGCTTGTGTGAGTTTTTTATCCATACGGGCATTTTTCATAACAGTACCAAACTGTTTTGGGTTGAGAGCCATAGCGCCACCTCCTATAAGTATGTTATAGCCATACTTATAAAATGTAAAAATGGTAAAAAGATACTTTGTGGATATGGTATGACAGCACTAATGACAGATTGGAGTAAAAAAGATGGGAAAATGTGATAAACAGTTAAAAAAACACAATTTATTAAATTGGTGCATTGTACTATTTTAGGTATGGTTAAACCGACCTTATTTGGTGGGATTGGCGGAAAACTGAGAGAAAAGATGAGTAATGGTTATGGAAACTGTAATTATCATCTTTTCTCTTTTTATTTTGTAAAATATTTGTTTAATAAAACAAAGAACTTTATAAAAAATACGCCGATAAATCGTGGAAATACACCGAAATATGTGTTCTATATCTTTTTCTTATGTCAAGTTATACTTGTCTCAGAGGAAAAAGGGGGTGTCTGCCATTAGTAAATCTGTTAGAAACCAGTATCTTGAATTTTTAGCGGAAACAGGTATGACACGCTACGAATTTTCAAAACGAAGTGGTATTCCGGAAAGCACATTATGGAGTTTGGGACAGAAGGAAGATTATGATGTGCGGGAAAGCAATATACGAAAAATAGCAAAGGGCATGGGTGTTCCGGCTTCAGATCTTTTTAATGATAATGAGAATACCATTTGTCTTGAAGATAGGAGTGAGGTTTGGATTATAAAGAATTATAGACGATTATCTGAGCGTCAGAAAGGGCGTATAGAAGGTTACATAAAAGCATTACTTGATCAAACAGGAAGAAATGATTTTCAATCTGAGTAGAGGGTATTTTGAAAAATAATCAAAATACCTTTTTCTTTTGAATGATACACCGATAAATCGTGGAAGATAACCGAAATATGTGTTCTTTGCAAGAGTAAAGCAGGCATTTATAATTTAGATGTGTCCACACAGAAAAACATTTCTTCTGGGGGAGCACGACAATTAAATATGATGATTTCACTGGACATAGGGAACAGTTACGCATTGCGCCGTGCCGCAGATGCGCCAGGATCGGTAAGGATGAATTGATGGAGAGGAAATATACATATGATCAATCTGCCTGATGTGAGATGCCGGGAGCGATAACATCCATGCAAAAGAGGAATTGTGGTGATTCCGTGGTTGCGACTGTTCTACGATAATGATACTCCCTTTATGGTCTATAGGAGATGGTGCGAGTCCAGAGTGTGCTGCTAACCACAGTGACCGGTGATTTCAACTGGAGATTATATGGAGTATCTGCTAATAGCAGGTAATAAGTTATGTTGTTGTTTGCTATTAGCAGATATAGAAAAGGAATGATATGCGAATGAATGTGAACAAAATCATAAGATATAGTATGCAGTTGGCAATGCTCAAGCAACTAAAGTTAAAAAATATGATTACGGAGGAAGAGTATGAAAAGATACTGCGTGCAATAAGAAAAGATTATCAGGTTATATCTGATATTTCACCTTGACAGAATAAATGTGCTACTGTATTATGTTTATATACACTACGAATGGAACACAAAAAACGAGGTGAGACATTGAAAGTCGAAGTGATAAAGGCACAAGAGAATAATAAGAATTTAGCAAATCCGCGAAAAATAGAGCGTATGCGTGTGGCAGCCTATTGTCGTGTCAGTACGGATGATGAGGATCAGATAAAGAGTTATGACTCTATGGTTCGGTATTATACGGACATGATTAAGAATAATAAGGATTGGGTATATGCTGGAGTGTATGCGGATAAAGCGATGACAGGAACTAAGGATAATCGAGAGCAGTTTCAGAAACTCATTCAAGATTGCAAAGATGGAAAGATTGACATGGTACTTGCCAAAAGTTTGCCACGATTTGCTCGTAACACATTAGATACATTAAAATATGTGCGTATGCTGAGGGAGCGAAACATAGCTGTATATTTTGAGGTAGAGAAAATCAACACCTTGAAAGATGGCGAGTTTTTAATGACGATTTTGAGTTCTGTTGCACAGCAGGAAGTGGAGAATACTTCCGCATATGTGAAAAAGGGCTTGAAAATGAAAATGCAGAGAGGGGAGTTGGTTGGCTTCCAGGGATGCATTGGATATGATTACGATCTGGTGACTAAGACATTATCCATAAATGAAGAGGGGGCAGAAACTGTTAGATATATATTTGACAGATATGTTGCCGGAGCTGGAAGCACTATGATAGCGAAGGAGTTGAATCAACAGGGGAGCCATACGATACGTGGTAATCCATGGTGCAGCTCTAGTGTTATGGGAGTGGTGAATAATGAAAAATATATGGGAGATATTCTTCTTGGTAAAAGTTTTACCGTAGATCCAATTTCCAAAAGAAGATTGGAAAATCGAGGGGAAGAGGATAGATTCTATATAAAAGATCACCATATTCCAATTATTTCAAGAGAGACTTTTGAAAAAGCACAGGAAATTCGTGCAAGGAGAACCAGTGGTAGAAAAAAAGAAGTAGTTGTGGGAAAACGAGAAAAATTTAGTAGACAATATGCCTTTAGCTGCATGTTGAAATGTGGTTTTTGTGATACTACATTATGCAGGCGGGCATGGCATAGTGGATCAAAGTATAAGAAATATATATGGCAATGTGATAATTTTGTTAGGAATGGAAAGCAATATTGTCCGAAGTGTAAAGGTATGCCGGAGGAAGTTATTGAAAAGGCATTTGTGGAATCATACCGCATGATATGCACGGATCACAAGGATGTATTGGAGGAATTTCTACGAAGAGTTGAGAAAACTTTGAAGGAAGATGATTCACAAGAAATGATTCATCGTCTGGAAAAGAAGATAAATAATATAACAAATAAGCGTAAGAATTTGCTGGATAAATATTTGAGTGGTATGATTGCACAGGATATTTACGAAGAGGCAGAGATTTCTTATGAAAAAGAGTTAACCCAAAATCGGGCAAAGCTAAATTATTATGAGAAACAGTCTGAAGAAGAATGTAACCTTCGAAGACGATTAAATGAATTTAGAAAATCTCTCAAAAACAATGGTGTTTTAGAGGAGTTTGATCGAGCTGTTTTTGAAAGTGTTATTGAAAAGGTTATTATAGGTGGTTATGATAAAGATGGAAATGCTGTTCCCTATAAAATAACTTTTATATACAAAACAGGTTTCAAGGATGGATTTGACAATGCAAAAAAGCAGTTTGGAAAGCGAAAGACGGCTAAAAATGCCATGGAGAAACTTGGTGCATCCGTCGATAAAATGTGTTCCAATGTTAGTGACAAGCTGGAGGCAGTGTATTCCGAAAGTAGTCTCAACACATATAGAGTGCGTGGTTGCACTACATCGGGTCGATATGTAAGAATCCTTGATTTGCGCGAAGGCAACGAGGAGAGTTCCGAAGAAACAACTGGCTGTAAAGCCAGTGTTTATGCGGAATTCGACGACTGTCCGCGAGTCGGGAAGTTTGTAAAACTTCTCGACTTCCGGCACTTTGAGAGGCATATGATGTTCTCGCAGAGTGATAGAAAAACCTACAAAAAGGCGATTTCGGACGGGGTAAATGTCTCAGTCGTTTTGGATGTGGGGTGTGGAAACACATAAAAGTACAATTACAGTAATTTAAAGTTATTCAACAGAATACGAAGCGTGAAAGACCGTTCATTTTCAAGTAATTGGAGATGAACGGTCTCTTTTACTGTAAAGGAGGATGTAATGGAAGAGATTAAGAGTATCAGAATTAGTGAGCTAAAGGATTTTAAGAATCATCCTTTTCATGTGCAGCAGGATATGGAGCTGTGTGCTCTTATGAAAAGCATTGAGGATGAAGGTGTGATTGTTCCTTTACTTGTAAGATCGAATCCTGGTGGGGAGGGGGTTATGAGGTGATTGCAAGACACAGACGAAAGGCAGCAGCACAGTGGGCGGGGCTTGCGGAAGTCCCGGCAGTTATCAGAGAGTTGGATGATAATCAGGCGATAGTGGCGATGGTGGATTCTAACTTGCAGAGGGAGAATCTAAAGCCAAGTGAAAAGGCATTTGCTTATGCTTCATTGACATTGTTGTTTTTCTGCAATAGGTGAAATTGCAAAAGAGTTGGCGAAGCACAGGGAGATAAGCAGAATGTCTGCACAGGCGGTAGGTGGTGCTGTCGGTAAAAATGAGAAGCGAAACAAAAATTCAATTTTTATGCCCATAAGGAAAATATGAGTCGAGTGATTCATATTTTTTTGAAAAACACATTGACAACCATTTATGTGTTGCTTATAATGACACATAGATAAATATCTATGTGAGGTGATTGGAATGAATACTGTGGATGTTGCTCTTATTTGTAAAGCACTTGGAGATAGCAATAGACTTCAAATTGTCCAGATGTTATCAGAGGGGGAAAAATGCGGCTGTAAGCTCTTGGAGGCTTTTGAAATTACACAACCTACGCTTTCTCATCATATGAGAATACTAACTGAGTGTGGTTTGGTAATTGCACGAAAAGAAGGAAAATGGAGTCATTATTCTTTAAACTGTGAAACATTAAAGGAATATAAACAGTTTATTGAAGGGTTATCCTGTACTAATGGTCAGGGGGGTTGTAATTCATGATTTGGGAGTATATTCAGAATCAGATATTGGGAATGAAGTGGCTTAATGAACTGATAGGAAATGTGCTTGCCATGATGGGATTAGATATAAATACTAGAGTGGGTGGCAGCATTCAATTTTTTATTTATGATGTACTGAAAATCACAGTATTGCTCTGTTTCTTGATTTATGTAATTTCCTATATTCAAAGCAATTTTCCACCAGAAAGAAGTAAGAAAATCATGGGAAGATTTAAGGGTATCTCCGCAAACTGTATAGCGGCTTTGCTTGGAACGGTCACACCGTTTTGTTCCTGTTCATCTATTCCATTGTTTATAGGATTTACAAGTGCGGGACTTCCGTTAGGAGTAACCTTTTCCTTTTTGATTTCATCTCCTATGGTTGATCTTGGCAGTTTGATTCTTTTGATGAGTATTTTTGGAACAAAAGTTGCAGTGGTATATGTTGTGTTCGGACTTGTGATTGCAGTAGCTGGTGGTACCTTCATAGAAAAAATGCATTTAGAAAATTATGTGGAGGATTTTGTAAGAAATGCAAGTGCCGTAGATATTGACTCTCCCACATTAACACAAAAGGAAAGATTGGAATATGCGAAAGACCAGGTAGTATCTACATTCAAAAAAGTATTTCCTTACATTGTGGTAGGCGTAGGTATTGGTGCATTGATTCATAACTGGATTCCAGAAGTATGGGTGGAAAGTATTCTTGGAAGTAATAATCCTTTTGGTGTAATATTAGCAACCTTAATCGGAATTCCCATGTATGCTGACATTTTTGGGACAATACCGATTGCAGAGGCTTTGCTTGCAAAAGGTGCCCAGCTTGGAACTATTTTATCTTTTATGATGGCGGTAACCACATTGAGCCTTCCGTCTCTGATTATGCTAAGAAAAGCAGTTAAACCAAAACTTCTTGGAATTTTTATTGCTATCTGTGCAATCGGAATTGTAGTGGTTGGTTATGTATTTAACGGATTACAATATTTTTTGATATAAAGGAGAATGATTATGGCATTATTTGGATTGGGTAAGAAAAAAGAAGAAACAAAATCATCATGCTGCTGTGGTGGAACTTGCGCGCCTGACACAATGGAAAAGGCAGAAGAAAAGAAAACCGGTATGGGAGTAAAGATTCTTGGTGGCGGTTGTGCAAAGTGTAATCAACTTGAAACTGCGACAGCAGAAGCATTAACCGAGCTGGGTATGGATACAACTATTGAACATATCAGAGACTGGGGAGAGATTGCCTCTTATGGAGTAATGACAACTCCTGCATTGGTGATAGACGGAAAAGTTGTTTCCTTTGGCAAAGTATTAAAGAAAGAAGAGGTTATTAAGATTCTCAAAGAGGTCAGAGGATAATGGAAAAGAAGAAAATCGCGTTTGTTTGTGTTCATAATTCATGCAGGAGCCAGATAGCTGAGGCATTGGGGAATCATTTGAGAGGCAATGATTTTGAGTGCTATTCCTGCGGTACGGAAACAAAACAGCAGATAAATCAGGACGCAGTCAGATTGATGAAAGAATTATACGGAATTGATATGGAAGAAACGCAGTATAGTAAAACTTATGACAAAATTCCCACACCTGATATTGCTATTTCAATGGGATGTGATGTGGGATGTCCGTATATTGGCAAGGATTTTGATGATAACTGGGGCTTACCAGATCCAACAGGGCAGAGTGATGAAGTCTTTAAAGAAGTAATTAAGCAAATTGAGAGAAAAATTTGGACCATCAGCTATGACTTGACAAAAAATGAAGATTAGAGTAAACTACTAATGTTCAAAAACGAACAGTTCAAAATGAAAGAAGGTGTGCTTGTGATAAATTATTTTGCACATTGTGTTGATGTTGAAGAATTGTATAAAAATGAGGTAGCTCCTGTCTGCGAAAAATATGGATTGACCTATATGGAGTTTACAGTTCTTATGTTTTTAGCAAATAATCCCCAGTATGATACAGCTACTCAAATTGTTAGATATCGTCATCTTGCTAAATCCCATGTATCTGTTTCAATTCGCTCTTTACAGGAAAGAGGATTGGTGTTAGGGGAACATAAGGGAGGAAATCACAGAACCATTCACTTAAGTGTGTCGGATAAAGCAGGGGACATAATTGCAGCCGGGCGTGCGGCACAGAACAAATTTTGTGAAATAGTATTTGCAGGATTTTCAAAGGAAGAAATGGAAAAGCTGCAACAGTTTACAGAGCAGGTAAACAGAAATATCAAGGAATATACGAACAGTTAGGAGAGATTTACAGTGGAAAATAACAAGGATTTTTTAGGTACGCAGCCCGTTGGAAAATTGCTTTTTAAGTTGGCAATTCCTACGGTGATAGCACAGTTGATCAATATGTTGTATAACATTGTTGATAGAATCTTTATCGGGCATATACCGGATGCAGGCAGTCTTGCTCTGACGGGTGTCGGTGTGACCATGCCTATTATTATGATTGTGTCGGCATTTGCAGGACTTGTAAGTTCAGGAGGTGCGCCACGTGCTTCTATTTCGATGGGAAAAGGAGATATGGACAGTGCAGAGCAAACGCTTGGTGGATGTTTTCTTTTACAGGTAATTGTTTCCATAATTCTGACAGCGGTACTTTTACTGTTTGGAGAAAATTTACTGTTAGCTTTTGGAGCCAGTGAAAATACGATTGAATATGCTGTTTCCTATTTGAACATATATGCGCTTGGAACATTGTTTGTGCAGTTAACATTGGGAATGAACGCATTTGTAACTGCTGAAGGATTTACAAAAGTGTCCATGGTATCCGTCGCAATCGGTGCAATTTTGAATATCGCTCTCGACCCGATTATGATTTTTGGATTGAATATGGGTGTGCGTGGTGCTGCTTTGGCAACTGTTATTTCGCAGGCAGTTTCATGTATCATTGTTGTGGCATTTTTGTGTAGTAAGAAATCAATACTTAGACTGAAACGTAAGAATCTGAATATTAAGCCTAAAGTTGTGTTCCCATGCATAGCACTTGGAACCGCAGCATTTATTATGCAGGCGAGCGAAAGCGTTATATCAGTATGCTTTAATTCTTCTTTACTGAAATATGGCGGAGATATTGCGGTAGGTGCAATGACGATTCTTACCAGTGTCATGCAGTTTGCAATGCTTCCTTTACAGGGAATTGCACAGGGAGCGCAGCCAATTACAAGCTATAATTATGGAGCAAACAATACGGAACGTGTAAAAAAGACTTTTCGTGTTTTATTAACTACAAGTCTGATTTATTCTGTCATACTTTGGCTGGCGGTAATGCTTTTGCCACAATTCTTTGTAAGTATTTTTACTCCGGAGACAGCTATGATCGAGTTTGCATCAAAAGCTCTGCGTATTTATATGGCAGTCATGCTTTTATTTGGTATTCAGATTGCATGCCAGATGACCTTTACAGCTCTTGGCAATGCGACAAGTTCTATCATTGTGGCAGTTACAAGAAAATTTATTCTGCTGTTACCATTGATTTATATTATGCCACATATGGTTTCAGACAAAACCATGGGTGTTTACCTTGCAGAGCCGGTAGCAGATTTCATAGCAGTAACCTTTACTGCAATTTTGTTTTATTTCCAGTTTAGGAAAGCGATGAACAAGATTGAATCGTAGTTTATATAGTCGTTAAGGGGAAATTTTCTTCTTGACGGCTATTTTTGTTTATAAAAAGATAATAAGTATTGGATTGACAAGTATCCGAAATCGGACTAAGAAAGGAAGGCGTTATGAATAAAGTTTCACAGTTACAATTAGAGCGTATCAATAAACAACTTAAGGAGATTGCAGGATATTTGTAATGCATGGTCGTTATCCAAGCAAACAGTAAACTCGATTGTATAAAATATGGTTAGTGATATTGGCAAGGCACTTAATCCAATAACGGATAAGCTGACACAGGGGGTTACCCTAATATGTCTTTTGATAGATTTTCCAAGACTTGCAATTTTGCTGTTTGGACTTGTTGCAATCACGTTTGTGATTATGTGTATGTCGTTTGCTTTGTACTATGTGCAAAAGAAAAAATATATGAAGGAAAATATAGAATACTAGGAGGTGTTTTGATGGAGCCAAGGACAAAACAAAATTTGATGGTAACTGTTATAGGAGTAAGTCTGTTTGTGGCATTGATGAATCTGGGAACGGTGCTGTCCTACCTGGGTAAAGTGGTCAGTATTGTAATGCCTGTGATTGTAGGTGGGATTTTGGCACTATTTATTCATGTACCTATGAAAGGAATTGAAAACAGACTGCTTAAATTATTTGAAAGAAAGAAAAAGTGTCCATCTGCCACTGCCATCAGAGTATTAAGCTTCATTTTAACCATGCTGGCTGTTGTCTTGGTGATTGTTTTGGTTGTTACATTGGTTGGTCCGGAAATTGTTCGCTCGTCAAAGAGCTTGTATGATCAGATAGAAGCAAGTATTCCGCAGTGGATTACATATATGAATAGTCATAATATCAATGCGGCATGGCTGGAGGAATTAACAGCAGATATCAATATGGAACAGACATTACAAAACTTTTCAACACAGATTGATTCTATGGTAACGAATGTTGTCGGTGCGTTATCATCTACTGTGCAGGGAGTGATAACAGCCGGTTTTGCATTTATTATAGCTATCTATCTTTCATTGGATGGCAAAAGAGTGAGAAGACATGCAACAAAGCTGATTACAGCATATTTGAAACCGACATGGTCTGCACGGATATTGCATGTTTGCAGAACATTTCGCAGAATCTTTGGTAATTTCCTGACCGGACAGTGTACGGAGGCAGTTATCCTTGGCATTCTTATGTGCATTACATTTTCGATTTTTAAGTTGCCATATGGAAGTCTGGTCGGTGTGCTGACTGCGGTATGTGCCATTATTCCCTATGTTGGGGCATTTATTTCCAGTGCAGTAAGTATTTTTCTTACTTTGCTGGTGGACCCGTCGTTAGTGATAAGATGTTTGATAGTTTATAGTGTGACACAATTTGTGGAGAACCAGTTTATTTATCCAAGAGTTGTAGGCGGTTCTGTAGGATTACCACCGTTGTACACGTTGATCGCAGCTATGATAGGCGGCAAATTATTTGGAATTATTGGTATTATTTTCTTCATTCCGTTGGCTGCTGTTGCCGTCGAACTTGTAAAAGCGGATGCGGCAAAGCGTCTACATTGTAATGAAAACATATTGCATAATAGAAGGTACTTATGAAGAAAGAAAATATAGATTTGCTTGTAACCTTAGGATGACTCTTACACCATTCAAATAAACCGTTCCTTGTTTGAAAATGCACCAGTGTCGAAACAATTTCTCCGGCAAGACTTGTAAATAAGAATTCCGTGCCTACACTGATTGGATACGGAATGAAAGACCACCTCGTGCCAAGAAACCTAAAGTACAAATTGGTTTCTGCATTAGAGGACAACGGTGTAGAGTATGACTATTTCGAGTTTCCAAATTGTAACCACGGAATGTACCGTGATCTTGATATGCTGGAACAGTTTTTGGAAGAAACTTTGGAATATTGCGATTACTATTTTTAATACAAATTGTTGAATATGCCGGTTTCTCGTTCATAACAGCATGAAAGACGGCATCTGCGTTAAGTAGGTGCTGTTCTGCTATCACAGGCTGAGAACGGGTATAAGCAATGACACCACGAT